>Ga0115841_10035_pt1 | contig 8901 bp, 2 predicted proteins | sample InSIn5SAF170_2_FD_83855 | JGI IMG/M metagenome (GOLD analysis project Ga0115841, IMG submission 83855) | reverse complement strand
ATGGAAAAATAAATGAATTAATTAATGGAGAGATCATGGAGATAACTTAGCGGCAACTTTGCGACGACTTGGTGACTGAGAGATATAATTTGGCAAGGAAACCTTTTCTAGAATATTTGAGAGATTGAAACGGTAGCACTAATAGGTTTGGAGATTTTGGAGAATGTACTATAATTTGGCAAGAAAACCTTTTCTAGAATATTTGAGAGATTGAAACGGTAGCACTAATAGGTTTGGAGATTTTGGAGAATGTAATATAATTTGGCAAGAAAACCTTTTCTAGAATATTTGAGAGATTGCAACGGTAGCACTAATAGGTTTGGAGATTTTGGAGAATGTACTATAATTTGGCAAGAAAACCTTTTCTAGAATATTTGAGAGATTGAAACGGTAGCACTAATAGGTTTGGAGATTTTGGAGAATGTTCTAGAAACACATGTCACCAAAAAGTGTCATCAACTTTTCTATAAATAGCAGCTGAACGATATCAGTCGAGAGACTTTTTGAAGATATGCAGACTGCTGATTTAAAGCGTACTGGTTATACGTGCTATTTAAAGTTGCGAACTATTGACGATTATCAGTGTTATTGTGAACTGTGATCTGTGGATTCTTGCTTGTACATATTTGTGCTGTTATTCTGGATATTTTGTCGAGAAATAAAGTGTGTTCTACTTCGAAGAACCCCTCGCAGTCATTTACTACCCTTCACTACTGAAACGGCCGCGAACACGTTACACAATATGAACAAATACTTTCACCACTAAAAAAGATTACATCTCTATACTGAACATTTATCATGCAAATTTCTCTGTCAAGTACACTTTAAAATATCCTGTTTTACTATTTCTGATTTGCTATTCTTATATATTTAAGAGTGATATGTACGTGCTGGAAATATGTCTCACTTTTTAATAATTTCTGCTACAGAAATGCTTGAAAATGAATATTGTAAATTGAAGAGATAAGTTAAAGGTCTTTTTATTAAAGAAACGTGATTTCATTTTAAATTATGTTTTCTATATGATTCGAGATTCTGAAATGTTTTTAATATATCGATGTATATTCGATATATATATGTAAGGATAAAATTAACTTTCCCTGTAAAATTGTCTTTTCTGCCTTACATTCTTAATAGTGTCTATTTTTAGCTGTTCTATAATTAAATCCCGACATAGTGACTCCTAAATTCTCTTTAAATTTACTTATGACCATATTTGGATATCAATTAACGATCACCCCATGTATCACATGTTTCATCTAAACCAATTAAATACTTTTACCCCTACCATATGAAAGCTACCCTTTAAACAAATTCCTTACTTCTGACCTAAAACCCACAGCCCCAAGATCCACGGTTTCAAGCTCTCTGAAAGTACCCAGTAATGCCAATAAACAATTTTTCGTACGAACTCGGCGACTGCTGCTTAATTCATCATATATATATATATATATATATATTTATATAATTCGATTCAGAAAAAAAAATTAAATGTATTCAAATGGCTTTTCATTCAAATGGCTTTATATTCCATCCCTGCGATGTAATTCGCTTATGAATGATAGAAATACAGTGCCCGCCGCTTAATATTATCAGTGGTTAATAAAATCAGCCGCTTTATGTAATCAAATTGCCAGGACCCGAATCATATCCATACAAACATATGTTAACACCGCCGCTTAATAAAATCAGCACCGCCGGTTCATAAAATCATATAATTTCTAAGGCAGCAAAACGTAAATTTATAAAATATAAGTATATAATTAAAGCAATAGAATTTAGTCTTCACTCGAAAGTTTTGTTTTTGCCTGTATGGGTCAACTAGCTACTTTTACATGGGATTGGCCGGATTATACTCAAACAAACAAACAAACAAAAAATATAATGGAAATCCGAGAATGTCAAACTTGCAGCGTAAGCAATAAATACTTTCTATAAACTTGCCTCATTCATTCTTTCTCTCACATTTCTTGGAAAACTTAGAAGGAGGGGAGAAATGTGCAATGTGTGACGGTTCTTTTTTTAGCACTGTTTTTGGGTGGGATCCATTCTTTATAAAGACCCATATTTAAACAATAACACATAATTAAATTCATTTTATATCTGTATGTGCTTATTCGTTTTATATCTATAGTAATTATTAAGTTTGGGAGAATAATTCACTAATTTTAATCTAAAATTAATTAAGCATGCATATCAATCTCATTATTTGACTTACTTCGCAATTGCTTCCGAAATTTGGGGGTGGCACACTCTTTCTTGTGTTAGGAAGTGTTCGCCGGATATTAATATCAACCGCTTAATAAAATCAATTTGGCTGAGAACGAATGTGATTATATTAAGCGGCGGGCACTGTATTAAATATCGGATTCAAACTGTTTGTTAACATGGTCTCAAAAGGAGAAAAAATTGAACCCAACCGTTTAGATGCTTAGTTTGTGTGAGTACAGTAGCATTTCTATTGCTATATATCCTTTTCAAGGTTACTTTAATTTCGTTTCCGAAGAATGGAAATATAGGTTTATAAATACAAACAGATTCACTATCACAGATAACCTGTTGAGTAAAATATACTTTAAACTCCTATCTAATAGATTGAAAAAGTTCTAAAGGATTGAACACTCCAATTCGGTTAATTAAATCAGAAGACTTTGCGTGACGAAGATAAAAATTAGAAAGACGACGTTTAAAATACGCAAATAGGTAAAATATTAGAAAGCTAATAGCTATTTCGACGATAAAAATTAGAAAGACGACGGTTAGAATACGCAAATAGGTAAAATATTAGAAAGCTAATAGCTATTTCGACGATAAAAATTAGAAAGACGACGTTTAGAATACGCAAATAGGTAAAATATTAGAAAGCTAATAGCTATTTCGACGATCGCAGTATCGTCGAAAGAGCTATTAGCTTTCCAATATTTTACCAATTCGGTTGCTTTCGGAATTCAGAAGATTATTTGCTATTTGTTGCAGTTTTATAGAGAAAGTCCCAATTCAAGGCATCTAACAGAGGTTGAATACATTAGGGGAGGTCTGACCTTCCTATGGACCTCTAATTAGTATAGAAATTGCAACATGAGAAACACATCCCAAACTTTTAGCTACTAGATAAATACAGTACAAGAATGATAAACCCTTATTAGGAAACGTTTGTCACCGTAAAGAAAAGAAAGTCATTTGTTTAAACATTACTTCTTTATCTATCTAAAAGAGTAAATATAATGTAAATAATCTGGTGTGGCACTCACACAACTTTCTCTTACCCTTTTGCATTTCAATGAAGAAATATTCATTAGCAGCCCTACATTCATATTATTCAACATTGTTTAGCATGCTCTGCATTTCTACGTATTTAAAAAAATTAAAAACAGTTTCATTTGGCAAATACTTTTGTGTGAGGGGGGATACAGCCCCCCTCAGTTTCAATATTTTACTTTCATTAATGTAATGAAATATTCAAAAGCATGTTAAAATGTACTCACAAGAAATTCCTCCCATAGACCGTAATGTATTTGAATTATTTTGTGTATCCCTGTATACGGACTATGAGTCCGATCTTTACAAAAAGTTTCAATTAGTATCCCCTTATTATGTCAATTCAGTATACCAAGTTTGGTTTTCCTACTATAATTTGTTTTTGAGTTATGCTGATCACAAGAATTTCCTCCCATAGACCGTAATGTATTTGAATTATATTGTGTATCCCTGTATACGGACTCTGAGTCCGATCTTTACAAAAAGTTTCAAGTAGCATCCCCTTATCATGTCCATTCAGAATACCAAGTTTGGTCTTCCTACTATTATTTGTTTTCGAGTTATGCAGATAACAGACACACAGACACACACACACACACAGACACACACACACACACACAGACACACACACAGACAGACAAACCGCTAAAAACCTGATTTTCGGATTCAGGGGACCTTAAAACGTGTAAAAATAGCAAAAACTCGATTTCGAAAAATTGACCCAAAAACAATACTTTCTTTACCATGTATATGGATAAGAGAAAGTAAAAAAGCATATATGTATATTCATTTTGACTTGGAAGAGAAAACAAATGTGATTTTAAAAGCATTTAATGGATTATTTAAATAAACCTTTGAAGAAATAAATATTTTTTATTTCATTTGAAAAAAAACTCAAAGAATAATAATTTAACTCATTAAAAAAAAAAAATAAATAAAATATTAAAGATTGTTTTCCAGATGTATGTTGTTTATCCAATTTTTTTCTTTGAAGATACCCAATAATTTGTGTTGGTTGATTACATGAAAATATTTTAAGTTGCGTGTGAATAATCACGATAAAAATTCCCTGAAAGAAAAATTGTCTTTTTTTTTTCAGCTTCTGGAAGATTAAAAGAATCTTGTTTTATAATACTATGTTTAATAAAATAGGATATTTTTTTTTCCTTTTGCTTTGAACATATTTAAGAAAAAAGTACGAGCGAAAAATTATTTTATTTAAGGAAAAAAATACATTAAATTTTATTTCCATTAATAAGCAGCGGTTCAAAGGCGTTATCAGTATGCAGTTAAATGACTTTTTGTCATTAGTTTTATAAAAATCACAATAAATGTTCTTTTAGTTAATAAAGTAATACTTCAAAAGTGTTATCTGTATAATGACTTTTGGTTAACTTAGGTTTATCATTTTTTTTTCCATTCGAAGATATTTTCTCTGAAGTTTTTTAATTATTTATTTTTTGAAAGAAATAAACTATTTTATGAAATTTCGTTTTTCTTTATATCTATGAAAGAAACTATCACTTATTATATCTAAATATGTATGAACGCATTTTAATAAATGAAAGATATGATTCATTTATACGATATATTATACATCCGTATGTTATATTCGTTGAATACATTCTCAGTTATACTCAAGAGATTTAGATATTTTTACTCAAAATTTACTCAAAAACTGAATTTTATGCTTTTAGAATAAATGGAATTTAAATAACACGTTGATCGTGAAACGTTACGATATTATTATTATAGGTAAGACAGTATTTTATTACATGCTATGTAGATGAGATAATTTTAACAGAAATAAGTAAAAGCAAAAACGTGTCTTATAATACGTGACATAAGTTTTAAAAATATGGCTTATAAATTAATGTAATTCTATAAGAGAAAGTCATTACACACATAAAAACATACAGCGGAGATCGTACAGTGAAATTGACTTTATTAGCATTTTTAAATGCATTACGAATATCATTAGTATATAATGTATAAATAGTTAAGTGGAAACACAACATGTAGCTATATTTATTCTTTTATCTGAAGTCAATATATATACGAAAGTGGTCTGGAAGGTTCTACAACTCACAAGATCTAGTTCTTTTTATCCAAGTGTACAGTGTCAGCAAATATGAGGAAGGAAGTTGTTCGATATTTTTCTAGAGACACACAATATCTCTTCACACCTGATCCCTTTTATTTTTGAAGATTTTTGTGGCTTCATTGCAAGATTTTTATTCTTGGAATGATATCACAGGATGTTATATATATAGATAGATAGGTAGATAGATATTTGCTGAGAGAGGTTATTGTACATTAGATTTTTGTTATATCCTATAATTGTTAGAATTTAATCAAGATAAAATAAATATTTATCCCTCTTAATTTTAAACTACTTTTTTTTTAATAATTTAAACTAGTTGAAACCAGCCAAAACCTACCGGTACCAAAAAAAAAATAAACTCTTTAAATTTTTAAAATCCCATTAATTTTATATTCATTTATGTAATGTTATTATTTTTTTAATAATATATAAATTTCTCAAAAGATTGAAGATTGCAAAAATGAAATGATCTGTATAAGTAGATAATGAATCATGGAATGTTATCAGGGTGCAGTGTTGTTTTATGCAGTTATAATATATAATTAAAAAAAAGTAATGCAATAGCTTAAAAGGTGGCTAATAGAGGGCGATACCATACGTTTCTCCACATTTCATTCTGTTAGGGATAGTTTGTCATTGGAGAGCATTTATTGAATAATTTACCCTAGTTAGTATCGGATGTACTCATTATCCCTTCTACCACTATATGTAGAAATAGAAAAATCCATTAATGAATCTAGAAAGTGTATATAGAGTTAAAGACAGTCAAAGTCCTTCTAAAGCAAATACGGATGGATTAAAAGAGAGTATCGAACAGCTTTATCGTCCAATCACAACAGAGTTTTAGCGCATGCTCAGATTAGCAGAATTTGATCTTAAAATCACAGGATTTTGCTTTAAATACTTAGGATGTTGTTCAAATCATTAAAAAAAAATAATAGATTTCTAAGTAATTAAATACTTTGTTAACTATCTTAACACGAACTTGTGATGTTTAATTTCACAATTTTTACTTCAATGAACTAGAAACCTTAATTTTTCGTAGAACTACTTATTTCTTTTGCTGTTATGTATTAAATATAGAAATAAATTTCATACTTTCCTATTCTATTATGTATTTACATAAATACATTACTTATTTTCCTTTGCTATTATGTACTAAATATAGAAATAAGTTACTTATATTTCTTTCCTTTTATGTATTAAATATAGAAATAATTTCCTTTTTTAAAAACATCTATACATGCATATTAACCCGATCATTAGTATACCTTAGTAGTTTATATTTATGTATTGCATATCGTTTTGGATTTTTCAAAAAAAAAAAAAAAATAAATAAATAGTCTGTAAAAATGAGAGGTATGATCGAAATCACCTTAGCAGCGTGCTTAGTTTGTCTTCTGAAAGAAAATTTTACTTAAAAACAAAACGAAACAACTCTTTTTATATGACTTCCTCATTATCTTTAAGGTAATAATAACCAAAACCATTTTCCCTTTCACACAGCTACCGGAAGTTTGCTCTGCATATTTTCATGACATATCGGTCCTCAACGCCATTAGACGTGAAATGTTTACGAAATAATTGCAGAATACCTTACGAGTTAAATCTGTTGGTAATCATGAATTCTTTAAAACAAGAAAATTATCAATGATAACCGATCTAATCAAATACCTCGCGTCAGCTGATTCCAAAGAATTTTACAGATAATTAATTTCACAGCGAAAATATTTCCAACTTTCATGCATTTTCAAATATTTAAAAATACTTCTAGTATATGGTCTTCCAAAGTCTTAATGATGGAAAATTATTTTAGGCACCAGGGAAAAAATAAAAGGCTAAAAGCAATAATGACCTGAAACGAATTTTAAAAACTTTTTCTCTTTAGATAATTTAACAAATGAACCTATTAATAATGCATGTGGAAGTTACAAATCACTCGGCATCAAAGGTTGAAGTCTTTTCTTGTTTCTCTCAATAATTACAATTTTAAGTAGAGAATTCATGACGGAATTATGAAATTTCCAACTATGCTAAATGCAAAATAGTAAATAATCGTGCATTTTATGAGGTAATTGTGGATTTGTAATTTTCACTGGAACTCTAATGACAGAAATGAAAAAAAAACTGAATTTCATATTTAAGCATGACAGAAGTGATTACTTTAAAGAATATGCAATTTTTAATCACAGAAGTGTTACAGATTATATTGAATATTGCTTTAAATCTGAACTAAAGGAAAAATTATATTTTTTAACCTAAATACCTCAAATATATTTGTATTATTTAAGTATTAAAATTTGCGTGCGTTATTTAGAATAAACATGCTTTGATGCTGTTTTCTCTCAACTTTTGGTTAAAACAAGTGAGATAAATCTTGCGCGACGCATTCCTTATGAAACACTTTCCGACCTATAAGCAAGCAATTTTTTTTAATATCTCGAATATTTTTATTTTAACATGAGTTTGGTTTGAAAAAAATCTTCTAATGCTTCTTTGTATCTTAACTCTTGCATGATCTATCGTACTTCTCAAATCAATTAAAATTTACCGAAGAGAAGTTGCCAACTGTTGAATTTAAAATTGATTGTTGATAAATTGAAAAAGAAAATATCTTTTTTTTTTTTTTTTTTTTAGATCCCGTAATCTAACGTCAGGTAAAAAATTTATCCATTTTTTATTTATTTAAATAATTAAATCAATTAAACTTTACCAAAGAGAAGTTGGCAACTTTTAAAAGTAAAATTGCTTGTTTATTAAATTAAAGGAAAAAAGATTCCCCATTTTTTTTGCTCTACATCACGTGATCACCATTATAATTTAAAACATAAGGTCAAATTTTTTTCTAATTTTTTATTTAAATAAAAAACTATTCAAAGTACATTTTTCAAAATTTTTATATAGTTTACATGCAATAAATTAAATACGCCCTAAAAATGACAGAAGCATTGGATGTATTTAAAATAGTTTAAAAAATATTTTTAAAATGACACTCCATAGACTCCCATGCATCTCATTTTTTTGACCCGGGTTCAAATCGAAACGAATCGGTCAAAATTCTCCATTTTCAATCCCATAGGTGCTGAAGACCTCCTGCAGATTTAATTTAGAATCATAAATTGAGAACCAATCATTACACCTTTACATAGCAAATTCATGACGAAATTATGATGAAATTTCCAACTATGCTAAATGCAAAATAGTAAATAATCGTGTGTTTTATACATTTCACGATAATCGTATGAAATAATAATAGCAAAGATTAACAAAAATAAATTAATAATTTATGCATCATTGCTTCACAGCACTGAATATTTTTAACACTTTCCAACAATGTTGAAAAGTGTTTATGCTTTTGGTTATTCTGTCTCTCTGTCTGTCTGTCTGTCTGCGCGATAACTTGCGTAAAAATTATTTTAGGCTCTTGAAATTTTTATTGCTTGTTAAGAAGGTCTTCAGCACCTATGGGATTGAAAATGGAGAATTTTGACCGATTCGTTTCGATTTGAACCCGGGTCAAAAAAATGAGATGCATGGGA
>Ga0115841_10033_pt1 | contig 9016 bp, 2 predicted proteins | sample InSIn5SAF170_2_FD_83855 | JGI IMG/M metagenome (GOLD analysis project Ga0115841, IMG submission 83855) | reverse complement strand
GGGCCGGCACAGCATTATTTTGTAGACAAGAGTATATCTTGATAACTTGCAGAGAGCAGGTCGTCCGTAAATTTCGCTTTAGGTCTATCCCGATTCGATCTATTAGCAATAAAGCACGTTACTCGGCAGATCGGCTTATATGGGTTTTGTTTAGGGAGGAAGGGTGTGGGTGTGGAAGAGATGTGTCTGTCAAGGAAAAGTAAGAGGTGAATATACAGTATGATTCCAGTATTGAGAATCACGATAGTATGGATAATGGACAGGGAGTGCACATTGCACACTGATACGACACACAGAACAGAAAAGAGGTTGCTGTAGTGTAGATGTGCGACTTCTGTCGCAGTATTTCTTCAGCTGAACTATTATTTATTCTTTCGCGGTTGCGCATTACCTACCGTACTAGAGGAGGGGTGTAGTATACTCACCTTCGTCTTCTTTTGCGGTGTCATCGTTGCTTTTGTAACTTATGCGGTACTTCTTGCTCTTGCTCAGCCATTTCAAGTAGAGGGTCACTTTGACGTATCGGCTCATCTAGCCTCCCTGCATGTCCAGCATCATTATCGTCATCTTCTTCACTATCATCATCTTCTTCTACGTCCTCGTCTCCATCATCATCGTCACCACCACCAATCTCATCGCCATCAGACTCATCGAATAGCACTCTAGACTGCCTGGAAAGTTCCTGCATCACACTACTTCCACGCCGCAGATTTGCTTGTTCATGTGCAGGTGAAGCTGGTCGGACGGCTGCAAGATTCGAGGATGAGTTGGAAGGGCTGAACCAGTTGCGAGTGATGCGGTGAGCTAGGCTGGACGAGGACGTCCGTGATAGAGTTGGTGGCGTTAGATGATGTGGTGTGTGCTCTCGGTCTTGTTGTCGTTGCTCTCCATTCGTTCTGGTACCGATTCCATCGGCTAACGCACCACTCACCTCAAACCTCGCAGCACCATCGCCATTCTTGGACTCCTTCTCGCCCCGCGCCTTCCTCAACCCCTCCTCATTCATCCGCTCAACTCTCAACCGATTCCTCACAAACAAAATCTTCGGAAACGCACTCTGCATTCCCCCTCTGATCATCCTCGCCAACCTCTCCGGCGGCGGATCACTCAAAATATGCACAAAATCGGCCGGCCAACTCATCCTCGGCCAAATCGTCACCGTCCCACTAAACCGCTGCAGCCAAATCTCGCTCCAATCCTGTCCTACAAACCTAGGCAACAGTTCCAAGGCTCGGAGCACTTTGAGCCATTTTGTTAAATCGAGCTTGAGGTATTGTTCGACGGCTGAGCCGAGGAAGCCGCCGCGCCAGCCACGGCCGCGGCGGTGTGTGACAGGTCGGCCCACGGTGCCACGAGAACTGAAGAAGAAGAGGTTGATGTGCGGGTTTACTTGGGAGACGATGCTGAATGTGACGTTGAAGTGGGTGTTTAATGCTTTTAGTGGTACGTCGGTGCGGAGACTGCCGTCTTTCCACTTTGCGCCGAAGCTGTAAGGCTCAAGATGCTCTGTGCTTCGGTTCTTGCGCATCAGGACGACGGGGTTGAGGATGCCAGGTACTGCCGCGGAAGCTAGCACAGCAGACCAGATGACGCAGTCGGGAGCAGTGAGGTAGTTTGCTAGGACGGTCGGCGAGTGTGGGTCCGAAGGTATGCATGTCACATTCAAGATGCGACCTGTCCGGGCGTAAGCTTCAGCAAAGGTGAGCGAACCATGCGTGAACCAAGAGCAGTTACGTGCCCATACTAGACTATCAAAGCGGGCGCCTGTGCGATACCATCGCGGTAGCCACTTTGTGATGGAATCCGAGGCGGCACGGATGCGGTAAGCGAGGGCAGGGACGAGTAGATGTTTGAGTTCTGCGTCTGTTCGTGTGCATAACAGCGCTGCAACTAGTGCTCCTCCACTTGTGCCGGAGATGATATCTGGTAGGGCGTTGGCGTCGACGAGTGCTTTAGCGACACCGAAATGGTAGTAGGCGAATGTCGCGCCGCCCGATAGACAAAGCGCTGTTCGGCCGTAGTTTCGACAAATGTGCGAGAAAGTGCTGGCTTTGTCGTCTTGAGAGAGGTGGGACGTGTCTGAAAGTGCTTGCAGCGATCTTTCAACCTCTTCGACGAACTCTTGTACTAATTCTTTTGTACCATAGAAAGTCTCGCTGTACAACCGCGAATGCTCAAATCCACACAGCTCGCAGTCCGCAGTTTCAAGTTCCGTAGTCGCAGCCGCGTCTAGTGCAGATCGAGATGTGAAACCTTCCCTGCATGATTCTGGTCTTCAGCCATGCGAACTCGGGAATACACGGGCCTTGATCAATTTGGGCGCCTTTTTCAGGCTGGACTTGGTGATGCATAAAATGCGAGTGACCCTAGAGATATCACGATAGAAATCATAGCACGATCAGCCTTTGCGACTCTTCTCCAGAGAGACAGCGAGATTTAGATAGTGTAATATTAAGTGTCTGTGGACTGGATCCATCACGTCGGCGGTACAAAAAGAGGGCCAATTGGGAGATTTGATTTGGAAAGCAATGACATAGGGGCAGTTTCTAGCGGTTTTCGCTTGTGCTTTGTCAAGGAACCCTAAGTCCCACTCGCGAGAAGAGCCCGGCGACCACTGCTTGTTCCCAACTCCCACTCTTCAACTACAACCTTTTCCTATTCCCACAACACCTAAACAGATCAACCAAATTCATCTTCGCAAACACTTTTTCTGGCCATTCATCACTCTCACGACACGGTACGCTCCCTTTGAGCCTCTGCCACGAACGCCTTTCTGTCGCTTGTTGTTCGCCAAGTCGTAAATCGAAAGTCCGAGTCCTTCTGCACCGCTTTGTCACCGCCACATCACAAAGCGCAGTCGACGCAACTCTGAGCGTAGATCGCCAGCACAGCAAACAACTTCTCTTCACTGCAGCCTCTGTTTACTACGACGCTTCAGAATGTCGTATTTTCAGTTATAACGTATAGTCCGCTGGGACTAGTTCCTCTCCACTCAATTTTCACCTTGAGCATTCGAAAGCAGTGCTGCACAGCTCTCGAATCAACAAATAACCTTTATAAACGACTTCCACATCATAACATACCAATCCTATAATCACAAACATAGCAGCGACATCATACCAACAGAACAAGATGGCGCATCATCAACATCACGGACATACATTCAACTCGGATTCAGCTCACAATATGAAGCACTCGCGTCTTGCTGCACTGTCAACTGTTCCATCAGTGCCTGAAGATGAGCCTCTCGCTGAGGCTGACGAGCCTCCTGATATGGCCTCCAGCAAACAAGAACAACCTGAACAACCACTCTTCCTTAAGACTGCATGCAGGCCTATGCCAATGGCACGTAGGGAGTCTTTGTTAACCAAAGGCCTTCACACCGACTCAGACTCTCACGATGATCATCAACGCCCTTCCAAACCCATTCTCCAACAATACGCTTCACGTTCTTCAACCTGCAGTACGCAAGACGGTCATTCTGCTGGTAACTGGACCAGCGACGAATTGCATAGCCCCAGCACCAGAGCTAGCACACCGACTTCGCCACGTACGTCGTCGTCTATGATTCATAGGACCGCACCTCTCAAGATTCAGCTTCAACCAGCTCCGGTTACTCAAACATCGAGTCCTGAAAAGAGCACTGAAGAAGCCAAGGTTGAGACTGAGTTGGGTCGTAAGCGCTGTATCAAGTTCTTCTGCAGCAGTAGTAAACCTGCACCCATACCTGAAGAAAGCGAAGCCAAGCCAGAACCTGCTATTACAGAGCCTGCTGAGCCTGTGAAGCGGAAGTGTGCCATCACGTTTGCTTGTGCTCGTGTCTTTTCGAACAATACACAGAACATAGACAGCAATGCTAAGCCACATGCGAGGCTTCACAGCCCAGCACCTCTTCCGAAAGGCTCTTCTGCATTGAAAGAAGCTCTTAATGGTGACCTCAACGGCAAAGGCTCATCACCTTCTCCGTCAACCAGGAGTGTTCGTCGTGGCCACCGCGACTCAGACTCTACAGTGAAACTGGACTCGCCAAAAGCATCATTCAGGAACTTGCGACGACTAAGTGCTGTTTCGCAACCTCCACGTACTGAAGCTACCAGATTCCACGAGTTCTGTAGCTCCGAAGAGGAGGTCGAGGACTGGCTACAGCAGACGACTTGTCATAGATCTCGCTTGACTGTCGAAGACACTCTGAAGAAAGAAAACGACATCCGTCGCCTCACTGAGCAGGCAGAGGAGGAGGCACTCGAAGATGAAGAGGAAGATGAGGCTGGCGATGGTGAAGATGATGAAGTCGATCCCTTCTCCGATTATGACCTCGAGGATGATGGATTCCAGTCTGATATTGAAGCTGGATTTGCCTCATCTGATGAAGACAGCGACGACGACTCTGACTATGAATGGTGGACTCATCGTAGGACTGCGGCTACTGCTTCGTCTCCATACGTCGGTTTCAAGTCTATCCGCCAGACTGGTACTGCTCACACAAAGGCCGATGACACTGATGACGATGCTGTCTCACCTACCGAGTATCGTGGCAAGTCGAAGAAGAAGACGCAAAAGACTCGTCCTGTCAACATCAAGTCCGATGTCAGACCTCATAGTCCAGAGCTACCAGACAGTACAGATTTTGTTTGTGGTACTCTCGACGAGGACAGACCACTGGAAGAGGCGTATCTTGCTAGTTTGAGGGAGAAGAAGGCCCTTAAGAAGCGTGCATGTCCCCAGGATATCGACCCCAGCTTTCCTACTTCCGACCCTGAGCTGGCCAATGATGATGACCTTGACGAAGAGGACGAAGTGTCCGAAGAGGAACACAAGCACGTTGGACGCAAGCGTACCGCTCACGACAGTGACAACCACCGTCATCGCTCAGTATTTATGCACGATTTCGAGGATGAGGAGCCCCGTGGCCGCAAGCAAAGTAATGGACAGCCGAAGCGCGGCAAGTCACCATCGCCTCGTCGTGGTAGATCTCCAGCACCTGGCATGTTGAAGCGTGCGGGTACTGGGACTGCTCGCTCACCAGCGCCAGCAATGCTCAAACGAGTTCCGACTGCGACCGCACACTCGCCTCCACCACCTGCCATGCTGAAGCGTGTTCCCACCGCAACAGCTCATTCTCCTCCACCTGCGATGATCAAGCGTGCGATGACTGGCACTGCTCACTCTCCTCCACCTGCGATGATCAAGCGGGTGGCTACTGGTACAGCTCGTTCACCACCTCCTCGTGGCATGTTCCACATCTCACCTAGCCGACGTGTTCGTTCTCCACCTCCTGCTACACGTTTGTCTTCTCCTCCACCAAGTCGTCGTGCTTCCAAGGCGACTTCACCTGCCATGCCTGGGGCTTATCCAGCCTCGTTTCTCGGCAAGACTGAGCGCGAGCTCACACACACCGCATCTCTTCCTCGTTCTCCAGCTCCGTTCGGACGCCGCCGTCGTTCTTCGGTTGCTAGCGAGGTTGATGAAGACGATGAAGGCGAAGAGACTGAGCAGGAAAAGCCTTATTCTCGTGGTGCTATCGACATCATTCAAGGTCTTGAGCATAAGAGACTCAAGAGACGCGAGAAGCTATACAAACATTACTGGAAATGTCAAGAGAAGAAAAAGGGCAAGCAAGCATGTCCTCAATCAGGCAAGGGTGCTCAACGCATGCGCCAGATTGGTATCGAATGTGCCATCTACCGTGGTAAGAGGATCATCTCGCTATGATATTAATGAGATCACGGTCGTCAATGTTTTCCCATGGCGGCGTTATGCGATTCTGGTTGGCCACGAAGTGTTCGTGAGCCATTGACAGATATTCTTGGCACCTGGGTTATGATATGCAGACTAAAGACGAAGAAGTCTGCATTCTTTCATTGTATTCACCTTTCATAGCTTTCGAATTGATCCAATTGAACATAAAACCTGCTGTCACTCGTCTTGTCTTGAGTCTTGTTCTTCAATGTCCACCACCAAGTTCCCCGCCCTCGGCAAACAATAGTTCGTTGTTGACCTTCGTCATTCAGTAAATAATGTGAAAGTACATTTCTCTATGAAGCAACATCGAGCCTATTTCGCCATATATAGACACACACAAAGCATCATCTCTTTGACCATGCATTGCGACAGCATGCTGCACCCAACATGAGGAAGTCCAAGGAACCACCACCAGGACCCTCGCCCTTCGATGCCGCGGCCTTCGACCATACCAATCTTCCCGACTATGATATACAGTACATCACCGAGGAAGATCTAACAGCATTCGCTCAAGCTCTAGCGGCTCCAGATTCGAATACAAACAACAACGACAGTCCCACCGCACCTTCACGCTCCCACTTCATCACAGCACTGAACGATTGGGCACCCATCAGACAACGCGTGCGTAAAGCCGGCAAGAAGCTCAAGAAGATCCCACGACGTACAAAAGATGAGTCTAGAGAAGGATATGTCTACAACTTGCTCAAATGGCCGCTTCTGGCACTGGTGTTGAGCTGGATCTTTGTGCTTTCCATCCTGTATCTGTTGACGAGGTTCTACATCTTTCTATACGAGCACTTTGTGACGATTCGAGGGAGGAGGAAACAGATACGTAGGGAGATGAGGTCGACTGCTACTTATGAAGAATGGGTTGAGGCGGCACAAGAGATGGACAGATATCTAGGGAATGATAAGTGGAGGAAGATAGACCAGTATGCGTACTACAACAGTGGTACGTTACGAAGGGTGAAAGATGAGCTGAGAGACCTGCGTGTAGCACTGGAGACGGGAAGAAGCACATCCGAGGACAAAAAGAGCACGGCTGAGGACTTGCGTGTACTTCTTGAAGCGTCTGTGAAGAACAACTTTGTTGGATTTGAGCATTCGCGGTTGTACAGCGAGACTTTCTATGGTACAAAAGAATTAGTACAAGAGTTCGTCGAAGAGGTTGAAAGATCGCTGCAAGCACTTTCAGACACGTCCCACCTCTCTCAAGACGACAAAGCCAGCACTTTCTCGCACATTTGTCGAAACTACGGCCGAACAGCGCTTTGTCTATCGGGCGGCGCGACATTCGCCTACTACCATTTCGGTGTCGCTAAAGCACTCGTCGACGCCAACGCCCTACCAGATATCATCTCCGGCACAAGTGGAGGAGCACTAGTTGCAGCGCTGTTATGCACACGAACAGACGCAGAACTCAAACATCTACTCGTCCCTGCCCTCGCTTACCGCATCCGTGCCGCCTCGGATTCCATCACAAAGTGGCTACCGCGATGGTATCGCACAGGCGCCCGCTTTGATAGTCTAGTATGGGCACGTAACTGCTCTTGGTTCACGCATGGTTCGCTCACCTTTGCTGAAGCTTACGCCCGGACAGGTCGCATCTTGAATGTGACATGCATACCTTCGGACCCACACTCGCCGACCGTCCTAGCAAACTACCTCACTGCTCCCGACTGCGTCATCTGGTCTGCTGTGCTAGCTTCCGCGGCAGTACCTGGCATCCTCAACCCCGTCGTCCTGATGCGCAAGAACCGAAGCACAGAGCATCTTGAGCCTTACAGCTTCGGCGCAAAGTGGAAAGACGGCAGTCTCCGCACCGACGTACCACTAAAAGCATTAAACACCCACTTCAACGTCACATTCAGCATCGTCTCCCAAGTAAACCCGCACATCAACCTCTTCTTCTTCAGTTCTCGTGGCACCGTGGGCCGACCTGTCACACACCGCCGCGGCCGTGGCTGGCGCGGCGGCTTCCTCGGCTCAGCCGTCGAACAATACCTCAAGCTCGATTTAACAAAATGGCTCAAAGTGCTCCGAGCCTTGGAACTGTTGCCTAGGTTTGTAGGACAGGATTGGAGCGAGATTTGGCTGCAGCGGTTTAGTGGGACGGTGACGATTTGGCCGAGGATGAGTTGGCCGGCCGATTTTGTGCATATTTTGAGTGATCCGCCGCCGGAGAGGTTGGCGAGGATGATCAGAGGGGGAATGCAGAGTGCGTTTCCGAAGATTTTGTTTGTGAGGAATCGGTTGAGAGTTGAGCGGATGAATGAGGAGGGGTTGAGGAAGGCGCGGGGCGAGAAGGAGTCCAAGAATGGCGATGGTGCTGCGAGGTTTGAGGTGAGTGGTGCGTTAGCCGATGGAATCGGTACCAGAACGAATGGAGAGCAACGACAACAAGACCGAGAGCACACACCACATCATCTAACGCCACCAACTCTATCACGGACGTCCTCGTCCAGCCTAGCTCACCGCATCACTCGCAACTGGTTCAGCCCTTCCAACTCATCCTCGAATCTTGCAGCCGTCCGACCAGCTTCACCTGCACATGAACAAGCAAATCTGCGGCGTGGAAGTAGTGTGATGCAGGAACTTTCCAGGCAGTCTAGAGTGCTATTCGATGAGTCTGATGGCGATGAGATTGGTGGTGGTGACGATGATGATGGAGACGAGGACGTAGAAGAAGATGATGATAGTGAAGAAGATGACGATAATGATGCTGGACATGCAGGGAGGCTAGATGAGCCGATACGTCAAAGTGACCCTCTACTTGAAATGGCTGAGCAAGAGCAAGAAGTACCGCATAAGTTACAAAAGCAACGATGACACCGCAAAAGAAGACGAAGGTGAGTATACTACACCCCTCCTCTAGTACGGTAGGTAATGCGCAACCGCGAAAGAATAAATAATAGTTCAGCTGAAGAAATACTGCGACAGAAGTCGCACATCTACACTACAGCAACCTCTTTTCTGTTCTGTGTGTCGTATCAGTGTGCAATGTGCACTCCCTGTCCATTATCCATACTATCGTGATTCTCAATACTGGAATCATACTGTATATTCACCTCTTACTTTTCCTTGACAGACACATCTCTTCCACACCCACACCCTTCCTCCCTAAACAAAACCCATATAAGCCGATCTGCCGAGTAACGTGCTTTATTGCTAATAGATCGAATCGGGATAGACCTAAAGCGAAATTTACGGACGACCTGCTCTCTGCAAGTTATCAAGATATACTCTTGTCTACAAAATAATGCTGTGCCGGCCC
>Ga0115841_10031_pt1 | contig 9162 bp, 5 predicted proteins | sample InSIn5SAF170_2_FD_83855 | JGI IMG/M metagenome (GOLD analysis project Ga0115841, IMG submission 83855) | reverse complement strand
GAACAGTCTATCCCTCACTCTTCCCCTTCAGCGCTGATCGAGGTCGATCGCGCTTGACTCAACCGCCTCGATTGACTCATCACGGCTCGCGGCGCAACCGAAGGCGACTTCTCCAACCCCTCCATGCCCACCACCCACTTCTGCATCGACACCTGACTCACCCCCCCTACGCCCCCCACCCCCTTCTCCCCCTCCTCCGACCTACTCCCCCCCAACGTCGGAGTCACCATCTCAGCCCCTCCACTCGACCTACTCCCCACACTGACCTTCGACCCCAACCCTAACTGCCTCGTCTTTTCCTTCATCCCCCTCAACTTCCCCCTCGCCTCCGTCAAGTGCTTCTCGAGCGCGGTGACGTACTGGGTGAGGGTGCCGACGGAGCTGAGATGGGCGAGGGTGAGGAACGAGAATCCCATGGTGCTGGACAGCGTCTCGGACTTGCTGGCGTTGGCGGCGTTGGAGTGCGCGGCGTGAAGTGCGAGGGCTTTCGGGATACTTAAGATCAAGAGGCAGACGTACGAGATCCACGTCATCGCGAACATCAACAGGATCAGCAACGTATCGCCAACAGCACCAACTAGGATGATGAGCGGAGCCACTAGTCCAACAGCCAGCACCAGGTTGCAGATCTTGAGGGCGACGGCCTTGCTCTCATTGAACGTGTCGGTGACCGACCGCGTGTGGAACGCCAACAGAATACCGGACGCCAGCCACACGCCCTTCACGACGATGACGGCGGCGAAGAAGTGTTGGCCGGACGGCAAGGCGGAGAACGAGCACTGCTGATACGAGTGCTCGCGTTGGTCGCTCTCGAGCTGGGTAGTGATGAGGGATGACATAGGCGCGATGCCCTGCCAGACCGCAAGATAGATCATCTCGGCGAGGAGGATCACGCCGTACCACGCCATGAGCTTGACGTTGCTGATCTTGACCACCTTAAGCTTGCGCCGACCGAAGATGCGGTAAATCCTAAGGGCCTTCATGAAAGGAGGGCCGAAGAGCAGAGTGAAGCCGAGCTGAGTGAGCCAGTTGACCGCCGAGCACACGCTATCCGTCGGTGAGGGCACCACCAGCAGCTGCATGGCGGCCAGCAGGAATACGATGCCCAGGAGACATACCGACTGGAAGGCCGGGGCGGTGGAGCGGATGACGGGGTGGTGGCGGAGTTGAACGATGAATGCGAACGTAGCGATGGTGCCGATGAGGCCGAGCACACCTATTACGACGGCGGCAGTGCGGATGGGCTTACTCACCTGCCACACGATGGGCAAGGTGACGAGGAGCGTCTCGCCATCGCAAGTGATGGAATTGAGTGCGGCGATGAGAGGAGCGCTGAGAGAGGAGATGGAGCCGACCTGCACGAACATGGCCTTGTCGCTCCACGGCCGGATCGTGGTGGAGTTGATCGACCAAGCGAGCATGGACAGAGCAGCGTACCCCTCGGCCTTCTGCGCCACCGGATAGTCCTTAGGCACTTGCGCATACAGCACGTCGGTCACTGGCCAGCAGTCGGCGGTGGTGTGGGGGTCGATGGTCAGCTGCAGCGTGTCGGGGTCCATTGCGGTGACGCACGAGCGAAGGGCGTCGGGCGTTGACCGACGCACCGTCATCTGCATTCCTTGACTGGTGACGTGAGGGAACAGCATCGCAAACTTGCCGTTACCGGTGTCAGAGGTGTCGTCCAGTTGGTAGCCGATGCTACCCGGGAGGTTAGTCACCAGGGCTCCGACTGGAAGAACACGCAAGAGAAGAACAGAGTCAGCACTTGGACCATTCACAGATGTGTACTGCGGTGGTGTGTGCGTGGTTTCATTGACTGGTTGACTCCTCTCGAACGTATAACCACGTAGAGTGAGGCGGAATGCAGGTGGATATCGACTGGTCGAAGTCGATGTTCGCCGCCATCTCCGCTCCCAGCGCGGGCTCGAACTGGGCCAGGTACTCGAACTCGACCAACGCCAGCGCGGCGAACATCGGCACAGGGCCATACCTCCCACACGGAAAGATCAGGGAGATCGTGGCGGGCTCGTCGGGGAGGAGGACGGACGACAGGACTGGGTTGAGGCGTATCATACGAGAATCGTGCCAGTCGGTGACGTTTCCGAGGAGGATGAGCACGAGCATGTTGAACGAGATGACGAGCTCGACGGACGAGTTGAGCGTGACGGACGGCGACAGCTGCGGGTTGTAGGTGAACGTAGTGGAAGTGAGCACAATGGGAATGTTGTAGTGGCTGGCACAGTCGATGGCGACACTCGAGTTGAGGTACGCCGTATCCTGCGCCACCTCGGCCGCGTAGTACATGGCGAGCTGGTTGGTGGTCTGCGCCTGCTGCACGCCTGCTGTCGCCTCGGTGGAGGTGAAGGTCGAGCCCGGGTTGAGCCGAGTAGAAGTCGACCAGGGACGTGAGGGGGACGCGGAGGCGGTTGGGGCCGAGGAGGGGAAGAGTGAGGGAGGCCGCTTGAGTGATGACGGGCTGACCGAGACAGGTGAGGGAGTTGAGGGTATCGATGGCTGTGTAGTGGGCGAGGATGGTGAGAGGGGTAGGGAGGATGGAGTAATGAGAGAATATGCGGTTAATGATGGGAGCAGCGTCCGTAGGTGGGAAAAACAGCCACAGCCAGAAGTTGACCACCTCCGTGCGGACAGCGCAGCCACGAGGTGAGGCGTCGGTGTCGATCAGCAGCTGCTGAGTGATGACGATGGGCCAGCATGATGGCGAATGGCAGTCGGTGAGGTCGGGGAAGGCGGTGGGCAGGGTGGTGGGTTGAGTCGCTTGTTCATAGAGGGTGAAGGCAACGCTGTCGGGTGAGGCGGTGATGACCTGGCCCGCTCGGTTGAGCATGCGGGCAATGGTAGCGCCAGCCATCTGCGCCATGGGCTGAGGACAGAAGCCGATCGTGCCGTCATTGTCCAATGTCAACGCCGCCACACCGGTCAGGTCAAGCCCGGCTTGGCTGCTGGCGTACAGCGACGTCGGCCATGACGGCAGCTTGGAGGGCGGGAGGACGCTGGAGAGGGGGGGATAGAATTTGTTCAGCGCTCTGGTGAAGACCAGATTGAAATTGCGGCTGTCGTTCTGGTATGCGACATTGATGGACTGATTGGGCAGGTGGACGCCGAGGTTGTCGGCTTGTATGCGGGTGTCATTCCACCAGGTGATGTTGCCGGCGTAGATCAGGGCGAGCGCCGGGCCGGAGAGGGTGAGAGTGGTGGAGGAGTTGAGCGCGTCGAGGCGGTAGATGGGAACGATGGCAGTGCTAAGCACGGGGAGGACGGTGGCGTTGGGATGCGTGTGTGCTTGGGCGGGTGTGAGTGGCCCGGACACGATGGAGAAGTCTGTGTCACCCGCGAGGAGGGAAGCGATGTTGCCATCTCCAGAGCCGAGGGGGAGGGAGATGGTGAGGTTGGGCTGGGACTGAGTGTAGAGGTCGACGACGAGAGGTAGGCCGAAAAACGACTCAAGCGTGACATCGCCGAGGATCGTCAACGAGAAGGAGGAGGGGAGGATGGACAGGACGAGGAGGAGGACAAGGGGAGAGTACGACATGATGTCAAGTGAAGACAGGGAACAGAGGATGGCTTGTGATCGTGAGCGCCGGATCTTTTTCGTAGAGGATCACCGTGGTCGTGATGTGCATCGCAGAGGCACCTCCATCACTCCCCTCCATCTTCCCGTGCCTACACTGCTTCCGCCTCGTGCTCTCTCCTCTCCACTGCAATGCGCAGTGTCGATCGACCAGCCTGTTGCTCCCCCCTCACAGCTGACACGCATTCCACCACACTGGCGCTTAGTGGCCTGACGCAGTGCACGTGAGTTGGGCGTGGCACGGGCTGAACGTGGTGGACAGTCGGTGTGCAGATCTGAAGGGAGAGGAAGGATGGGCGCCTGTAACGCAGCTTAGTGGAGGGCGACGGGCGTTGACTGAGGGGTGATGCGGGGACGGAGTGCTGTCCACTGGTGATGAGTAAGGGCGTGACACTGACGAACGTGACGTCGTGTGCGAGCGTTAGTGGTAGAGCAACTCACGACGTGCGCAGCTCCGGCTGCGACAGCACGACGTCCGCATCCTGTTGGACGATCCAACTCGACACGCGCTGCGAAATGCATCCTGACAATTCGTCTATCAGGCGTTGGAGGTAACACAAGCACTCGGTCACTCCGCCTGCGATTGCGAAGAAGCTGACATGAGTGCCGGGCTCTTCGGCTCCCCCCTGCTAACGATCGGCACCGCGCTCATCGACGCCGTCCTCCCCCCCTTCCCCTTCTCCCCCATCGGACTCAGCACCGGACTCTTGGGCAACGGGCTATTCCTCATCCCCTCCTTCCCACTCGGACTCAACGCCGAGCTCCTGGAATTGTGACTGGCCAACGAGTGGCGCTCGGGCGATTTGACGCCCTTGATAGCGGCGAGGTGAGTGCGGGTGTTGGTGACGTGCTTCTCGAGGGCGTGAAGGTACTGGTGGACGGCGTGCTGGGAGGTAAGGTGGTCGAGGGGGAGGAAGTCGTACTGGGTGTCCTGTGTGTCGTCGGGCTGGACAGAGTTGCTCTTGCTTCTGGTGTGGCCGCTGCTCAGCAGCTCGAGGACCTTGGGAAAGGCTAACAGGCCGAGGGTGAAGTAGCTCACCCAGAGGAGACAGAACAGCAGAAGAATGACGCGTACATCGCCTTGAGCTGCGATCAATGCGGTGAGGGGAGCAATGAGGCCGACGGCAAACACGACGTTGTAGATGGCGAGGGCGATGGACTTGCTCTCGTTGAACTGGTCGGTGACGGAGCGAGTGGAGAACGCGAGGAGCACACCCACGCACAGCCAGGCGGCCTTGATCACGACGGATGCGACGAAGAAGTGCGTCGAAGTGTCGGTCGCCGAGAAGGAGCACTGTTGATACGAATGCTCTCGTTGGTCGCTCTCCAGCTGCATGGTGATGACGGAGGACATTGGCGCTACACCTTGCCACACCGAGAGGTAGATCACGTCCAGCAGGACGATGGCGGCCAGGCCTTGAAGTAGACTGGTGTTGGTGATCTTCACCACCTTGAGCTTCTTTCCACCGAAGATGCGGTAGATGCGGTACGCCTTGAGGAAGAGAGGGGCGAAGAGGAGGGTGAAGCCCAGCTGAGCGGTCCAATTCAGCGCGGAGCAGAGCGGACTGTCAGGAGTAGGTCGAGTGACGATGAGCATGGAGGCCATCAAAGTGAGGACGCCGACAAGGGAGAGGCAGAAGAAGGTGGGGGACGTGGAGCGGACGGCAGAGTTGCGGCGGTGGTAGAAGATGAAGGCGAAGGCGGAGAGGGTCAACAGAGCGCCAATGACGAACACGGCGATGCCCAGTCGGTTGATGACGGAGCTGACCGTCCACACGACGGGCAGAGTGATGAGCAGCGTCTCGCCATCACACGTGACGGAGTTGAGCGCATTGATGAGAGGCGTGACGAGGGAGGGTATGGAGCCGACTTGGATGAGCATGGCGCTCTCAGTGTACGGGAGGATGGTGGTGGAGTTGATCATCCACGAAACCAGCGCCAGCGACTGATACCCTTCCACCTTCTGCTCGACCGGGTACAGCTTGGGCACCTGAGCGTACAGCACGTTGGTCAGCGGGTAGCAGTCCGCTGTCATCTCGGGCTTGAGCGTCAGCTGAAGCGTGTCGGGGTCCATCGAGGTGACGCAGGAGCGGAGGGAGTCGGGCGTGGAGTAGCGCTTGGTCATCACGGTCGAGCCGTCCGCGAGGCGCTGTGGGTACATGAAGGTGAACTCGCCCACGTTCACACTGTCGATGTCGTCCAATTGGTACCCGATACTGCCGACAGAATTCTGCACTAACGCGCCTATCGTGGTCTCGTCCGACACGAATAACCAAGTCTGTGCATCGAGACAGGGAGAAGGAGTGAACGTCAGATGTAGAAGGGCTGAGATGTGAAGGGAAGCAGGTGTGGTCGAGTGATCTGACAGGGAAGATCGGGTCGCAGCGCATGAAGGCGGTGGCACTCTCCGACTGGTAGTAGAGGAAGGCCAGCAGGGCCGGGTTGAACTCCTCCGCGTACGCAACCAGGTTGGTGATGATGTCGATCAGAAGAGCGAGGTATGTCTGGGTTAGGCAGCCGAACACTACGCCCAGAGGTGCCGCCTCATTAGATAAGAGGACTTCCCCCAGCACTGGGTTTAACGCAACCATTCTTGGGTCTTTCCAGCTCGTGAGGTTGCCGGTGAAGATGGCGACGAGGATCTCCCACTCGAGGACGAGCTCGACGGACGAGTTGAGCGTGACAGAAGGCGAGATCTGGGGATTATACTTCCACACGAGCGAAGTTAAAAACGTGGGCACGACCAGGAAGTTGTCATAGTCGACGGCGATGGTGACGTTGGCTTCCACCGACTGCTCCTCGATCTCTGTTGGGTAAAAGAAGGTGAGCTGGTTGGTGGCCCAGCCCGTCGTCATGGCGGTGATGGCGTCCGCTACCGGCTCCGTCTCGAAGTCGACGGCGGAAGTAAACTGAGCGGCGTGGAAGTCGATGAGCGGATCGACGAGCGGGGCCAGGCGGACAGGAGAGAGGAGGTTGAAGACGGTGGTGGGAGTGACGGGCACGACAGGCTGGCCATTGCATGACACCCAGTTGAGGGTGGAGGTGACGGATAGGGCGCTGAGGATGACGGGAGGGGTCTGGACGATGTTGTAGTTGACGAGAACGGCTGCAGCGGCGGTGGTCGCAGAGAAGTAAAACAGCCAAAAGTTGACCATCTCCTCTCTCACCTCACACCCGCGAGGTGAGGCGGAGGTGTCGATGAGCAGCCACGACGTGATAACGATGGGCCAACAGGAGGTGGTGGTGCAGTCGGTGAGGCTGGGGAAGTGAATGGGAAGGGCGGTGGGCTGGGTCGACAACTCATGTACGGTGAAGATGACGCTGCTGGTGCCGGCGCTGACGACCTGGCCTGCGCGGTTGATCATGTTCGCGATGTTGGCATCGTTGACCTGCGCCGTCTGTTGATGACAGAAGCCGATCGTGCCGTCGAAGTCGAGGACGAGCGCCACCACACCCTGCACTCCTAAACCAGGTTGGCTGTGAGCATACAGCGCAGTCGGCCATGAGGGGAGTCTGGAAGGCGGAAGGACGGAGGAGATGGAAGAGTTGAACTTGTTGAGCGCTTCAGTGAAGACGTAGTTGAAGGTCTGGCTATCGTTCTGATACGCGACGGTGATGGGCTGCTTGGGGAAGACCGCGCCGAGGTTATCAGCCTGGATGAGGGAGTCATTCCACCAGGTGATCTGACCCGCGAAGATGAGTGCGAGGGTGGAGCCGGAGAGGGTGAGGGGTGAGGAGGAATTGAGTCCGTCGAGGCGGTAGATGGGGACGATGGCGGTGCTGAGGATGGGGAGGACGGTGGCGTTGGGATAGGAGGCGGCTTGGGCTGCGGTGAGGGGGCCGGATGTGATGGAGAAGTCGGTCTGGCCGGTGAGGAGGGATGCGATGTTGCTGTCGTAGGTGCCGAGAGGAAGGGAGATGGTGAGGTTGAAGCGGGATTGGGTGTAGAGGTCGACGACGAGGGGAAACCCGACCACACTGCCCGACTCCGTATCGCCAAGGAGAGTCAGGGACGACGAGAGGTGAGGGAGGAGGAGACAGACAAACAGGAGCAGGGGCGACATGGTGGGCGATGAAGTGAGGAGGATGAGGAGGATGGTGGATGAGATGGGGTGAAGGCGGCGAGGATGGGTAGTGGTGGTGGGTGAGGTGGTGTTCGCCGTCTCTGTCCGGATGAGGTGACGAGTCATCCCTCCTTTCCTGCGACAGCGGATGGCCGCGTTGTTGACCGGTGGGCCACGCAGCAGGACCGGAGAGTAGGCCCTACCCTATCCATCCCCACCCGCTTCTGTATCCCTCACGTGTGGCCCCTCCCTCCTCCTTCCTCCTTCCTTCTCCTCACCTCTATTGTTCACTGCTCCCTGTGCTCGCCCGTGTGCTCGTTTGGAGGATGCAGCGACTGGCTTAACAGGTGAGGCCGACCCGCCTGCTCACCTGCTCCCGGTGCAGGGCCGTCAACGGTGAGGAGTAGCGCGGGAGGGCGGATCCTCTTTCCGCGTCGTTCATCGCCGATCCGTGCAGTGAGTGTATTCTCCTTTAGCATCCTTCGTCTCGCACGCTGCAGTCGCCTCGCTACCCAGTGTCGTCGAACGGCGTCTGCAACACGGCAACCACAACAGGCGACTGGGCTTACCATCCGTCGTCTGCCTCTGCGCTCCGCTACCGTGTCGTCATCATTCCGCTGTCGAGTAGACACCAACGCTCTCCTTCCCTGTGTCCATCGCTGCTTCGTCGTCTGTTCATCCAGGGCTGTTGATGTCACTGCTGCCTCGCCGTTTCCGTCCCCGTCCTCCGTGTCCACCTGAGCGCATTCCGAAAAGTGGGACACGAGTGCGCAATCTGAGGCCACGCCTTCCAAGCTCGACGTTACTGCAGACTGAAGCCAACTCCGGCGCACAGCACGCTAAACAGGAGAGTCAGATGATCACATCACGCCACCGCTGCGCCTGTCGCCTCGCCGACTGCCTGACACTGCTACAAGTGCAGTGTGAACGACATCACGTCGTTCTCAGCTGCTCGGGCAGCAATGCCGCATGTCACGCCTTGACGGAGCAGGCGGAGCGTGGCATGCAGAGCGAGTGGAGGGCAGCATGACACCATGCGATGCGCTCGACCACCGGTCGGGCGACAGTTATTGACTAGTGCCTGACAAGCAAGGCGATGAACGGAGGCAAGGAGAGCACCGTGAGCAGTCACGGAAGCAGGGGCGCCGAGCGGGAAGGGAGAGGGAGTAGGGCACATCACCACATGACAGCGGCGGACGCACAGTGGAGGAAAAGTCGGCCACGCTCAGTCGGGATCACCCACCGTCGCATGACGCACCTGATCAAAACTCATGATGCCATCGGCATCGTCAGCACACTTCTGACGCCATCGTCATCGACATCGAGCCATGATGACCTCCCCTCTTCTCCCCCTCCTCCTCTTCCTCCTCCCCTGCCTCTCCTTCTCGCTCACGCTCCTCGGCGACACGACCTTCGAAACCGCGTACGGCTTCAATCTGGTCGTCGATTTTTACACTCAGTCGCAGCCCAACCTCTCCATCTCCCTCCCCCTCAGCTCCAACAACATCG
>Ga0115841_10030_pt1 | contig 9346 bp, 9 predicted proteins | sample InSIn5SAF170_2_FD_83855 | JGI IMG/M metagenome (GOLD analysis project Ga0115841, IMG submission 83855) | reverse complement strand
AAGGTGGTGCTGTTGGAACTAGATCTTATAAAGCTGCTACTGGGACAGGAAGAGATGCTAGGTGAAATGCCGGTGGTGGTGAAACGGTAGCTTCTGGATCTCGTGCTGGATAAGCTGCTGTTCTAGGTGCCTTTGCCCTTCCCGTTGCTTCCTCTGCTACTCCCGCTACTGAGCCAACTGCTGCTGGGTCTGGAACTACTGATCTTGGTTAGGGTACCTAGGCCTACGTTTCTTTATTGTCTGCTTCCCACCGACGCCCACCGGCTTTTGCAGAATCAACTGAATCTACTTATGGATAAGCTGGAAGGTATGCAGGCTATGGGTATGTATCTAGGTATACTAATGCTAGGTATGGGTATGGATCTGCATCTGTGTATGGGTATGGACCAACTGCTTCGACTGCATAACCAACAGAAAGGGCTACTGGGTCTCGATCTAGAGATGGTTCAATGGGTGCTAATGATGGTATGTAGTGAAGCCGCTACTGCTTATGGGTATGGATCTGGAGATGCTGCTACTGACTCAACTACTCGCTTTGGATCTTTACCTGATGCTGCGGTGCGGAAAGGGATGTTGCTACTGAAGCCTATGCTGTTCCGACTCTTGGTACACCGACTGAATAATCAATGGCTTAATCGACTACTGGACCACCTGGAACTGCTCTTACCTTTGCTTATGGATAAACTACTGGGTCTTTAGCCCACTCATTTAAGGTAGTAAGCTAAGCGCCTACTTTCGTTATAGCCTATTAAGTGACTTATCTGGTGGAGGGATTTATCGCTCGATTGTACACAGCCTTGAGCCTTCCCTATATTGGGGGGGAAAAAGCCTATCACTTTTTTGTTAAACCTCCTCTACAATTTCCCTGGCTCACTAGAAATAGGTTCTTCCTAGTATATCGCTTCCTTATCCATATCGCTTCCTTATCCGAACCTCCCTAATACAGAGGTACAGGTCCGGAACTAGGTGGACATAGGTATGGGAATTTGTGTACATGGCTGTATGCTTACAAGGGTTTTCGCCCGGAGCATCATTTAGATATTATATGGGACGAACCAATGCAATCCGTACGGGCCCGTCCCGAGCAGTACTTGAGCCTACCTAATCTAATTGGCGTGATAGAAGCGCCTTGTTAAAGGTCGTGAACCACATGCAATACTATGGTCACACTTCCCCTATAAGAGGGAAAGATCCTGACCTCCAGGTATGACATAGGTTTGTAATGCACCGGCAAGCCAGATCCTAAGTGTGCTGGATCGACTGTAACGTTTGACTACCACACTTATTCACGATTGATGAATGGATCGAATATCTGCTAGCGTGGACCATACCCAAAAGCCTGTTGAAAGTAAGAACGAGGGGATCCTCCAAGAGACAGTAATGAGCGGGCTAATCAAGCGGTAAACAATGTATCCGTCCGGGAATAGGAGAGAGCATGCAGGTTGAATGAAGAACTCTTCCCGATTGTCGTCTTCAGGAAATGGTGGTGGTTTGCCGGAGATCGAGGAATGAACTATACTATTCGATCGAGCATATATCTTGGTTCATGCTATATCAGTTCGTGCACGCCTATAAATCCTGCCTTCCACACCCAGCAGAATTGCTTGGTCGGACCTTATCCCCAACCTCCACTGCTGCCTACTCAACTATAGTCGGGGCCCCTTGTTCCTTTTTTTTCCCCGCCCCTTTACGTAGAGACCCACCCACTTTCCGCTCTCATCTCAGACCATACCCTTTAGTCAGCCCCAGGTAATTCCCCTATAAATGCCGAACTGGAAAGGCCTATAGAATCAATAGGGCTCTAGGGATAGAGATGCGCCGCTTCCGCTGAATGATCATCTCCTTTCCCCGAGATGCTGAACTGGATCAACGCCAGCTATCTATACGCCAGAATGACTCTTTTCTCCGCACCTCTGTCGGTATAGATGAAAGCGCTGATAAATCCGTGACTTATGAGGGGAACTGCCCCCTCCAGCTCGAATAGTTGAATGCCGAGCCCCTACCTACATAGCCGGTGAAAGAGTTGCCAGCCTGGTAGTACCCAATCCGATGCCCCTATCTATATCTCTGCGTTAGCTTCTCCTCCGTGGTAATGGGGTGAAACGGCACACCAGCGAACCAATGGGTAATGGGGGGCTAGGTCGGGCTAAGCGGGGGATGTAGTATGGGCGAACACTTTCCAAGTCAATGGCTCCAAAAGGTAGGTAGGCCCTTACGTGTGAACGACCTGAAGTCGGTTGAGTGAGTGCTGGGGGTTCCGCCGCATGAATATGAATGACTGAGAGGACCTGCCCCTACCTCCTATATAACTGGGGCGGGCCCTACTATCCATAGGACGAGGCGCTCCCTCCTGGCTCTAACAAGCCCAGCTCTATTCTCTAACCGGGAGGGATAAAATTGATCGAGGAGGCGAGCGATCTGGATCCGGGGCCCTCCTCTACGAATCGAATAGCGGTCCGACTAAGACACAGGTTCCACAGCACAGTATACACTAACCTGGGTTGTGAGGTCCTATCTATCCGGCCCCCCTACTATAGATAGGACCCGGTTTCGGATTGGTTCAGCGGGTTCAATATCGATTACCAATTACCTATATATAGTAGGGAACCAGCCCGCGGATCCCGATCGATTAGATCGATCCAGCTAACCGGGTTCGGAATCGATTACGTTACCAACGGCCCTACCTATATAACTGCGAGCCCCCTACCTATATAACTGCGCAGCGGGAGCCCTACCGGCTATAACTGCGGTGATCTAAGCGGGAGATAGAGTGATCCCGCCCATCCGGAGCGCTCTCCAGGATCGGGCTGGCCGAGCCATCCGGAGCGGGAGAACTATCTAGTAGCCGACCGAGTACCTTTCCTTTAATTGAAGATCGAGGGGCGCATCCGTACTATCCTTATTGGCAGCATCCGTACTATCCCCACCGGAATGTGGTCGCTCCTTTCGTCAGTGCGGGGAAGTCCTAACATACTATGCCCCCACTATAGATAGGCCACCCCGGTCCGGCTGGTCGAGCGCATAAATGACCAATACCGATACCAATAGCTAATCTCGGAATTTCTAGCCCACGATAGCCGATCACCGTACCGGACTACCGTTCTTCACAATAATCCCTTACCCGCATAGATGCACATACCGACCCTGCCACTGGATTCGGACGAGCCAGATTTGAACCCCTGAATCCGGATCCGCGGCGAGAATAGAATTCCGCACGGGTTATTTTATCTATTACATACGTAATATGGTTGAGTGGGCTCGACCAACCGCTTCAGCTGACACGAGGAATTAGTACCGGAAGACCGGGAGATCGAATCCTCCGATTCCGCAGAATGAATGCTCCGAATAATGCATTCCCAGCTACTTAGCCATTCGACTACCTTCTGCCATTGAACCGCCCGGCGCTCGCTGCTAACTAACTACCAACCACCCGAAGCTGGTTGAACACGGACGGATGCTTTATGCTTGCTCGCTGGGAGAGGAAGGAGCCGAGGAATTGCTTGCTGGGAGAAGCCGCCTGGGCGGGCTGAGACAATAAATGAACACGGCGGCTGGCTGGTGAGCTGGCTGGTCAATTAACAACTGAGCGAGGGTTAATCTTGCTGCATGGCTAGATGCCTTGCGGTAGGATTTAGCTTGCTCGCTAGTCTTGCTACAATTGCTGGGATTAGGATGACCGGGTGGGATGAACGGGATCGCCGGTTCTATCGACCTGTAATCAATGCATCTGGTCTGGATCTAGATCATAAGGAACTGGAAAACATTCTCGTATAAAAAGAGAAATCTAATTATATATGTAATGACACTTTTTCTTCCTATAGTTAACCCCTATGAACCAGCCTTCTCAACCGGAGTGGGTGGATGGGTGGAACGAGTACTTTGGCTCTGACCATTCAGCAAGTGGGACGAAAACTTACTTACCTACATAATGACCTTGGGTGCATCGTCTGCCCTGCTCCTCATTCGTTCTGGGGCTTCATTCGTGGCTTCGCTCGCAGCTCTCTCTCCCTTGCTTACGGGGGGACGGCGGCCTCGGCCTCGGCTTCATCTCTTCTTCCTCCCCCCTTCCCCTTTCATCGGCTTCAACCTCTGTCTAACCGCATCAGCATTATTCGCTTGCTGACGGCGTGGCGTTGCTCTACCCTCATTTCATCAGTTCAGGCAGTAGCTAGTAAGGCAGTTAGTTCCAACGATCCCGCATGGTAGCCTTCTCACTTACATTAATAAAGTAGGCATGGTTTTACCTCAAAGCAATAAAAAGAGGGCATGTGGTTAAGTGGTTTGATTAAGGAAGAACAATGCTGGGGTTGCGCAAAGAGCCTAAGTAAGGAGTGTAGCTAAGTAAGGAGTACAGGTTCTAAATCATACCAAAAAGAATAGTTATAAAGTTATATATTTGGCATAATATCAAAAAGATGCTTAAGGGTAATCCCCAAAGGAAGGTGGTTTCTCAAGCCCGATATTACAAGATCAAATAGAAAATAAAACAAAGGTAGTATGGATAAATAACATAGATAAAGACAGCCCGATTGGATCTAAAGCGGTGAGGCTTCATTAAAAGATTCCCTCAGGCACCAACCAGGTCATTTGGTCCGGTCGATCCCAAAAAATTACAACTTATAAATAAATAAAAAATGCGCTATGCTGCGTGTTGCCGGGAGTCCAATGGAATATTTTTATTGATCTGGGTCCCTAACTAAATTTTGTATTTAGCAAAATTGCTGATTTACAGCAGTTATGTATCTAAGTAATTCCAGAACTCGCCCAACCTAAGAAGTATGAGTGACTAAAAGAGTGCTTGCGCCCGCCCGAAGTACGGGGACAACAAAGGCGGCAGTAAAGAGATAGGAAGGAGTCAGGGGGAGTAAAGAGAGAAGCAGGAAGGGAATAAAGCAAGAAGGGCAGGCAGTTAGAAGGTTTAGGTGGATGGATGCCGGGGAATCCCTTATAATAGGCATTTTAGCGCCCTGGAAACGCTATTTTTCACCTTCGATAATAACCTAAACAACGATGGAAAGTTACATTTTATTTTGGAAGAATGGCCTTTTTCAGACGTTTCACACGGGGAAGGTTCCACATATACACATGCGCGTTCGGCTTTCGAGGACAGGCTATGTGTTTCATCTTATGGGGCGGGCTGGGCTCACTTCTGATGAGGCTGACTGGTTCCACTTCTGGTGAGGCTGGGGTTTTGGAGTGGGTCCGGGCGATCCCAAAAACCTTTGCTAAACGCGGTTTGTCCAAAGAAAAGGTGGTGTTGTTGGGGGTTCATAAGGATAGTGAATCCATCTGGGTTCCCTAATTATCTTCTATAAGGAACTCGCTCAATTAATTCATAATGTTACCTGCCTGCCCCTTGGGCCTGGGCGCGTTAATCCAAAAAGAAAGGGACAAGGTACGTTTCCTCTTGTTGGAGGGGGGCTTTATTCACAGTTCCTCAGTAAGAGGACATTCTTTACGTTTCCAATTAGGGAAGCGCGTGTGCCGATTCTCCTTATGATTAGGGGGCGGTGCTTCTTCCCGTCCTTCTGACCTGCTGTTATCGTTGTATTGGTTTTCCTCGTTGTTTTCCTTGTAGTTGTGTTATTCGTGGTCGTCGTAGGGTGCTGGCTTCGTCGGGGTTGGTGCGTGCATGAGGGGGTCCTGTCGGTCTGATTCCCGGGTGCCCGGTCTCGGATTCTTTCCGGTTGGAGTGGAGTGAGAGGGGGGGTCCCGTTCCAGTTATGGAATTCCGCCTCGGGTTTCCTTCTCTATGGTCGGTGCTTTCCTCAGGTGTGACATACCTGGTGGGGGGGTTATCCCACGTGTGATTGGATGAAAAGGTTAGACGGGCATAGAGCTACGAGGCAGGAAGGAGAGAAGGAAGGTGAGGCAGAGCAGAAAGCGTAGAGGGAGTTAGGCAGGCAGGGCAGTTAGAAGTTGAGGTGGATTGATGAGAAATCTTTTATATTCACATTTTTAGCTCTCAGCAAACGCCTTTTCAACCTTATTTGATACTTCCAACTGAACCTTGAAAGTAATGTTTGCTTTCTTTAAAAATGCCATTTCACAAACTTTCGAACGGATAGGGGCCGCAGCTAGGATTGCCGGGATTGACACGCTTGCTGGCTGGTCGAGGAGGAACCGAGGGCTCGCTTTATGGCGGGCTGAATTAGCCTGCTTGCTAGAGGAGGTATGCCTTTTTCAGAGCGGGCCCATATATTGACCTAGATAATTAGACTTGTCGCAGTAGAAGAATATGGTATAAAAAGATATATCTCATTTTCGTTCGTTGTTTCCTTTCGATAAATGAAGACATAACTCCTCTTTCGAAAACATGGTTGAATAATCAAGAATAACACCCCTTGAAGGGTAAGCCCACGTAGATAGGAGTAGGAATAGCGGATTAGCACGAAGCGGTACGACTCGACTATCATTAGTATGACGCAAGCAAGTAATAGCAGCCATTAAGCTGTTGTACCATTTGAGAGGTAATAAGTGCGCTTATTTAGGCATTTTGATTGACAAAGAAAGATGAGATGCGGGCCTAACTTGTGATTATTTCGTAAGTGTTTGCTAGGTCATCTTCTTCAACATGTTGTTCCCAGCCAGCAAGACTAGCAATCCTAGTTGGGCCATTCCCCCTAGCCGTGTGAAACGTCTGAAAATTGAATTCCTCCTAAATAAAATGTCACTTTCAAAGGCAGTTGGGAATCTTCAAACGAAGTCGGTTTAGATTGGATCGAGCCTTTATATATGTTATTTCCCCATACCCCACCTTTTTTTAATAAGTAAGGTTCAGGCCTAGAACAGACTTAAGGTACCAGTACGGGGAGGGAGCCTTATCTGGATGGTAAATTATCCTCTGTGAACCTGGCCTTATATAAGAGTAGCTGGTAATTATACTACTGAAGGGTGGCCCAACTTCCGAGGAAGCGGATGGATGGCAAAGCGGAGGGGGAAGATCGAGTTCCCCTTTTGATACACCTTACCCGCGATAAGAGATAAGTCCTTGCCCACAGACAATAGAGAAGGCCTTACTGCCAGGCCAGAGAGAGGTCACCATCACTGCATACCCGAGAAAAGAGAAGAAGGCCCCTATCACATGATACCCGAGTCACCATAACACCAGACCCCCTTCAACAGACCCCTTTTCATTAGACCTCGTTCACTAGACCCGAGAGAGTGAGTTCCCCCATACCCCTCTCACTTACCACTACAGAACTTGGGGGTGTTAGGGATCGACCCCGGCCAACACCAAATAGCATATTCATCGCCTATTTATATTATTTTTATCTTAACCTTTGGGATTTTATTTCCGCTGCGCCCCTCACCCTCTACTACTTGTAGCGAATCAATTCCCAAATTGACTTATTGGGTGGGGGGTCCTGCCTGGTCCTTATGAGGAGATGTTTGTGCTTGGGTCGGCACTATGACCAGTCGTCTCTTGCCTATTTGCTTTTACCGTTACCAACCGCTTCGCTCCTGACCTTCAGTTTAATATCCAACGGGGACTATTCTTTATAACTTTCTTATTCTAGGATTTACACCCCACCCTTCCCAACAAACTGGGTGCCCCTCAGTACCTTTTTCAGATGGGATTTTGATATACGAGCCTTTCAATATCGGGCGGGCCTTTACATACGTTATTTAGAAATGCCAGAGATTTCAATATGTAATCTCGGGTCGGGCTTTAGAAATCACCTTTTTATTATTACGTATATAATATGACACCTTCTTATGAGCTTTCTTTTTCTAGCCACGACTGAACGTCTTTGCACGACCTAGGATAAGTGCTTCCTGAATCAACCAACTTAAACACATGCTCCGATTGATTATTGCATGGAGGGAGGGATAACCCGGTTCAGAGCCGGAAGAATTATTGTCAGTAGAGGTTGGACCGCAGTTACCAACTGGTGTGGGATTCTCAGAAACGCCTTTGTAAATACTTCCAGAACTTATTAGATCAGATCAGATTATTGGGTGGGGTGAGGCACTTACAACCTTTACTATCTGCCTACCTACTTTTACCTTTTTATTTACTCTTATCACCAACCCTGTTCCTAGATACTGCCTGCCTAGACTTACTGCATCGGACGGATGGGAGGGATGGAAGGACTTCAACATAGAGCATTGTTTGACGGGCCTTCAGACTACATTGCTAGGAGAGGAGATGGATGCCCAGACAGCCAGCATTGATAGGAGATGCTTTAAGGGATCACACTTCTTAATGAATGCTTAGGAGGTACGGCACTATGACTATTGACTGCCTACTTGCGCTTTAGACCGCTCAGGTGTGGGTGGGATCGTGGCGTGGCGTGGGAACTACCCTATGGGATTCATTACAGCCAGACCTTAAATATTTGATGGAAGGAAGGGCTTACAAACCACCTGCTTCTGGTATAATCCAGCTGCGTTTCTGAAGATATGGCTGTAGAGATAGAATAAGGCAGGCAGTTCCGAGGATTCCACGACTGGGTGGTTGCTTAAAACTTCCTGTCATCTTTCCGGCTAAAGGGATTTATATAAAGCCTGCCTAACCCCAAATGATATATATATATATAAAGGCCTGATCCTGGCTTCGTGAAAAGATAAAAAAGTTAGGAAACAGGTTGGGGGGCAGGCACAAAGTTGAGAAGGGATTTCTTAAATAATAGCTAGAGGTATAGGGATGAGGCTGGAAGGATGAGGGTTCCAAGGATGTAGGGATGAGGATGGAGGTTAAGGCTGGAAGGATGAGGCTGTAGGGATGAGGTAGGGTAGAGAGTCGAGATAGAGGTAATAGACTGGCTTTAACTGAATAGACTGGATTGAACAGAACGTGTCTGCTTGAACTCCTATCCAGGAACATATCTCTGTTTTGTTGGCACCTGGTCATGCATGGGTGGAGAAGGAGTAAGGTTAATCGGTGGCACCCACCTCACTCACACAACTTCACTTCCGCATCCGCTCTTGTTCGCTCTGCTTCCATCTTTATTTCTCGAACTGAACTGAACTTCTCTCATATATCATATAGGTATAGCTAGCGGTAGAGAGGTTAGAGTATAGAGTAGAGGATGTATGGATCGAGGATCAAGGGTATAGGATCAAGGTTCCCAAGGATAGTCCTCCCAAGGATGGAGGGATGAGGATCGAGGGATCAAGGTTAAGGATGAGGACGGAGGTTCCCAAGTAGGAGGTTACCAAGAGTACCCAGGCTGGAGGGATCAAAGTAAAGGATCAAGGGATGAGGATTAGTTTAAGGATCGAGGGCAGTGTATCCGGTCAGTGGTCCGTTCAGTGGTAACACGTCATGCCTGGGTCAGTGGTTCGGTTAATCGATGACCTCACATGACTTCACTTCTGCCGTCCCTACATCCTTGGAACC
>Ga0115841_10029_pt1 | contig 9534 bp, 7 predicted proteins | sample InSIn5SAF170_2_FD_83855 | JGI IMG/M metagenome (GOLD analysis project Ga0115841, IMG submission 83855) | reverse complement strand
CAGGTGTACTAGCTAACTCGAATCAATAACTCGCAGGGGTGGGGGAGACCCGATGGTCCAGAAGAAGCTGTGTGTCAGGGCTCAGTAACTCCAACAATCTAGTGATTGCTATGATTTCTACGCAACCCCAGAGAAAAGAAATGAATCCGGTGATTCACCATCGGCACAGCCAGAACTGCCTCTTATCCAAAAACTGACTGCCTGTAGGCTTTAATAAAAAGGTAATAAATCAATGCTTGGAAGGGCGGAGTGGGCGCAGGAGAGGCTCGATACCCAAACTACTTCCTGCCTGGTTTTGGCCATTGCCCAAGGTTTGTACACTCGACCGTGTACAACTAATCGAAGCGGGGAAACACCGAAAGGCAAACACATGAACCAGCCTTATGCCCCAGAGGGAGAAGCTAGGAAACGCCTTCTCCTTTCCCAGGGACAGGACAATTCGAGGGTTTCTAGGCGGATAAACACCCGTCCCGAAAGGCCCATGGACTAGGGAATTATCCAATATGCCCATCTTGCACAATTAGCAATTCCCTTCGCTGAAACATTCGATCGTTTTGTGCCCATCAATATCAATCTACCCGGGGGCGCCAAGTAAATCGGTACAGAGTGAATCGGAGGATCCACACATGCCTGTCGCATTCCCTCGCCCGAAGTCCTTCTTTTTCCGAATGACGAAATAGATCAGCATCTATTATGATTCTTTTTCCTTATTCAAGCTCCCGTAGTCATCAACCGGTTTCTGCCCCTCGTTCATGAGCCGGACAGAATGGGGCGAATGTTCCCCAGAGTACACTGGACCGGAACTCGAGAGTAGCAATAGTGGCCAAAGAGTCAGCCTATCTATTTCAAACACTATTAGTTATAATCACCTGCCTACCCGCTAGTCAGCCCTTATCGAATCCTGGATCCAACAAACGAATAGTTGGCACTCGCCATAATTTCATTTCTTTCCCAGTCATTAGCTAGGCTGTCAGTTCTGTTAATTGGGTAGATTCCTCCAGCGCACAAACCGAATTAGGTAGGGAAGATGGGTGGACCATAAAAGGGTCTCGATTCCCACATGCTCCATAAGAGAGTATAGAGCTACCTAACACGAGTTTGAGGGGAGGGGGGTTTTGTTTTCTCACTCACGGAATCCGACACGACCGACTATAGGGACTACCCACATGAACATGAGTCGGGTGAATCATCTGAAACCTAGCCTAGACTAGATAGGGGGTACGCTGATACTATACTTCCAGAGGGGGAGCTGGAATAGTTATACACTCTAGTTGGAGATGCACTGATGGAGCGGGAAAACGTGAATTTGAGAGGTATATTTCTATATAAGCAAAGGAGAATCAGCTCGCCACCTGCTTCTATTGAGAAAAGTTCGTACACCCGCCGCTAGCAACTGAACTAACCACCTACCCGCCCGAACTGCTTTTTTCTGTAGGAGCAACCCGAACTGGAGGAAACAGGGTACTTCCCCCTCCTTGTTGGGCTTACTATAGGCGTAAACCCCGCGCAGAAAATATGGGCTTGTAGTTCGGTCCAGGGTGGAAACTTCACTAATTAAGGGGGGACGGCACAGCTATTCAGATAGTTGAGTTGGTTCGGGGGGGGACACACCTTATTTATTCTATTAGCGAGAGAAGGAAAGGAATTAGTGAACATGCTGGGGTGTTCCTCTTCTCGCCGGGGAGGAATATAGTAGTTCGATTGTCCTACCTCTTTTAGTCCACTTGTCCTTGAAATCGAATGCTTCTTTTCTGCGTGCGGGTGGGGATTTTCATTGGATTGGAGCAGCATGTAAAAAAAGGTATTGGTCTTCGGGTTCTCTAAAAGCAACCAGGGGAGGGCGGGATATGGAGCGGCATACGTTAGCAACTTCTTAGTGGAGTCGGGGGAACGCGCAGAATTGGACAAGCACTTTGTATCGGATCGACCTGCTAATTGATTCTCTCCCCTCTCCCTATTACTAGGGGCATAAACGACCTGGGTAGGATTAGTTGGTAAGGCATCGATTCATATCACGTATGTAATAACGATGTATGTCGGCTAGCCTGAGATAGAGAGGACTCGCGCTCAACCCCGAACGTTTTTATTCATTCCATCGGTTGAGCACTCGACCAACATTTATTATTATTTGGAAAAGCACTCGACCTCCTTCCTGGTTTTGCCTGGACCCGACCGAACCCCCGATTAATGAGGGATAAGGCATGGGGATATGCTTTACGGAGTAAAAAGGGTAAGGAGCAATGAAGGATGGATGAAGGTTTCCAAGGTGCCCTGGGCAAGGTATGCAGTGATGAGGTGCGCGGGGTTTACATGGACCGATGGGGGCCCATTGTTCGGTATGCAGTGGATGCAGGGTGGACAATGGGGTTCATGGTGTTTAGGTATGCAATGGGTGGGTTGGAAGCTGATTCAATGGTAGTTGGAGGTCGGTTGGATACATCAATCCTCGCTCGGCAGCTTGTTTCCGTCTTCTGTAACAGCTATGACTTCCTTCCCGTGCAACAAGGTTGCCGCTGTTGTCGAAAGCTGAATGATTCATGAAATGCTTAAATACCCGCCTTGCACACACGCCAAGTAGTAAGCCAACCGCTCTATCAACTACGTAGCTTCATTCGATGCTGCAACAGGACCAGGCACTCCGTTGGCAGGCGGAGAAGAGTTTTTGGAAGTGTGCCGCGCTTCAATACACCAGTGTTGGTTTCGAGCATTCAGGACTTCTATGCGCAGGTTGAAAGCCTCATGAAATGCACCCCCGTTTTTAATGACGGAGAGAGCTACTCGCTGAGATGCGGCCATTTCAATAAATTAGAAGTATAATATATGGAAAGGGGCCAAAATCACTCTTACTTCAAGGTAAAGAGCTAGAGAGCACTCAACGGCACTGGACCGCCAACAACCTGGCAAAGGAACGACCTTGAGAGGCTTCAATGCAACGGGACCGACCAGACTGCCCTTGAAATGCCGGGCCACCTTGAAATGGATAGAGCTTCAGAAGGCTTGAATCGGTCGACTCTTAAGAGTTAGTGGATAGTTGGATAGAGCTTTTCAAGCTCGACCTTGTTGCAAATGCCACAGCTCGGCTTACGCTTGAAAAGGTTGAGGTTTCGGGCTCAAATGCTTAGATACCTTTAAATAAAGACTCTGTTGGTTCCTGGGCTCCCATGTTGGAAGCGGTGCCTAGGGGTCCCCCTATGAATGTTTCATTAATAAATTCATTCCCTTGTTCACTATTAATTAATCCAAATTAGTAAGAGGGACCGTCTTCCAGAAGATCGGGGTGGGAGCAACCATAGCGTTTACGAGACCTACCTTAAGAGAGAGACCTTGCCCATTTAGCACTAAACCCCCTTTCCTATTATTCAAGGATAAACCTGGATTCAAGGGCTCGCCTAGAGAGACACCAGCGACATAGATAGATTGTAAACTTTCTCTGCTATACCTCGAAACCAGCCAACCCGAGATATTACTTTTCACGGAGGTTGAGTCTACTCTATTAGGAGTATTACAGACTGAATTATGCGGTTACGGATTCGATCCAGATAGCAGTCTTATGTACTACTCCACCTGCTCTTACTCCAGTTCAGGGTTATCATCCGCATCACCTTGAAATGAAAGAGGTTGTTTTCTTAAACAAGCTATACTTCTGGGAAACAGTAATAAATGGATTAGGATTGCCTTGCCGTACGCACCAATAAATGCAGCGTCAGATCCAATGCCGGGATGACCGACATGAGAAATGATGTAGATAGAGAAGGCAGCGATTGATTGTTTGAAGCTCCAACCATTAAATTAAGGACTTTATTTGACCCGACCATTCATACCGCCTTAAAACACCTCCTTCCGCCATTATCAGAAATCGACTGGTCTCAAAACACGAATTCATAAGGTGGTATGCTTAGAAACTGGACTTGGTAAAAACGAATGGAACGACTTGAATAATGGCTGACCAGTCAGTCAGAGAAACACATTTGCCTACTCCACTGCGAACCATAGCAGCCATAGAGTCCTATATATGTCATAGTTTACCCGTGCTCATTATGATTCAATGTGCAGAGTCTAATATTAAAATAGTTCGAACGCAAAGCCGAAGTACCCATAGTATGGAACGAATTAGGAAGCATTTAGGTACTTCTTTCAGTTGAACCCGCACTCCAGCCATCCGTGTGCTCGGAATCCTTAGAACGAAATACAAGGCTTAGGCGGCCTCTACCATCATCGGCTTTAAAACATCAGTCAGTCATTGACATTCGCCCACTAAACTCTACTTCCCTCCTCCGTCCTTTTTCACCGAGATAAAACCGATACATACCTCTTATTAACGTTCAGCACCAGAATCAATCGTGACGGAGCATTAGAGGCACCTGCTTCTAGTACACTCAAACTAGTGCGATTGGAAAGTTCATCATATCTGTGGTGCGCCCACCTTAATTTAAAGAACACGCCAAGTCGCGCCTCTGTAGAGCTTAGTAGCTGTAGTCGGACCAATTCTGATGACTGATCAGACCAGTTCACTTCAAACAACCAAAGCACTTAATAAAAAATCGAAAACATGCTCGGCCGACCGCATTTAAGTGACCAATTAATCGTTCTAACTCCATAATAGATTTACCTGATTCGTCCCATCACTCTAGAAACTATGACTACTTAAAGACTGGATCGAAGCAAGGATGAAGCGGTTCGCTTTATGAGAAGAGATATTTCAGTGTAACTAATTGGTCAAGCCGCTCTTCTTCGGGGTGGGAGTGACCAAAAATTCCCTCTGAAGCAGCTGATGAGCTTTAGACCTACCGAAGAAGCAAGCTGAGTTCGGGACCCCACCATGAAACTAGCGCCTGTAATCGCGTTCTGGTCCTAAATGGACCTTCTGCAAGATGTGATGGAGTGGCATCGGCCAAAACGGAGAGTGAATAAGTGTAAAAAGGTTTCTTTGAGCCAATCTAATAGGTCGAGTGGAGGATATGTGTGGCCAATCCAAAACGTCGGTGCCGCCCTAATGTTCTCACTTCGTATTTCCAATCTCTAAACTACAGGCGTTTAGTGTTCAACCTGTAGCTGATTGAGCCAACTATTAGTTATGGGAATAATGAAAAGCTACAGCATCAGTGTGAAACAAAGTATCTATCCTTTTGCTTAATTGAGTTAGACAGAACGATGGCTGGGTGACATTAATCAATCGGTTAGGGCCGGTATATGCACTATCTATGAGGAACCGCCGCCCACACGCATGTTCCATCTGATCTACATTCTTTGTGGGTATAACTGTATTGCCTTTCTCTCAATTCGTTTGTAGTGGTTGGTGACCCGAACAAACAAATCACTCCGGTCCCAAATAAAGCTAGGAATAGAAGGGGAGACAATAAAGAGGTTTTTCATATGTCTAGTTTTGGAGGCGCCGGTTGGGATAATTGGTAGCACTTTCATTCATGTTGGGGCGGGGAATAGCTATTTGTTTCTTCGAGCGGGAGGGAATGAAATCAGATTGGGGGTCATACGGAACGAAAATGGAACCTCTCCTTCTGTCTGTTTGGGACTTGCTAGAAAGGATATTTTAATATATCAGGGTTAGCAGTAATTACTTACGCTTTTACCGAAGAGTCAAGAAATAAAAGCATAATGACATATATAATAGTAGCATTGTTGAAGGACCCATTTTTCATGATTCGTAAAGTAAGGACCAATTTGTAAATTCGGCCAAGCTAGAGAGAAGTGCATAAAGACAGTCAAGGAAATAGCCATAACGAGCATATTTATTCCCCTCAAAGACTGAGCTTGATTCCGAACCTCGGAGCTGGTGATTGCTCGGAGCTGGTTGGTGTTGGAACTCCGTTATCGCGGAGTTACCCAGTTGGAATGTATGCTGAGCGGAGCTGGAGATTGGTTTGTTACGGCCTTACCTGACGGAGCTGGGGCTTCGCAGAGCTTGGTAAGACTTATTTATTTCAGATCCTGATCTTGCCTGAACACCTGACTGGCTTCGCAGAGCTCTGCTTGGTAAGACCCAGTCTGCCGATCTTTACATGGAGCCTCGTATATATGATGATATTATCACCCATGTTTCATAATATTTATAACGATATAATCGCATGTTCTATCTGGCTCATGATGGGTTCTCTATTCAAGTGTCATGGGCATTCTCTATCCAATCAGTTCAGGGGGCGGGGCATGAAATGAAAGGCTTCTCTGATAGCTCATCTTGCTCATCTGGCTGGGGGCTTCGTCAGGCATGCTTGGCTTCTCTATCGGATCCGATCTGCCATCTCCTTACCGGTTACTGTAAAGTAGTTATCCCAACCCTTCGCTAGATTGAGGGGGCAAGAAAATAGTAGTGTTTCTTTATATCTTCCCGAACTATCATTTCCGGTAAGGCAGTGGTTGGGGGCGTTCGTTATAGGCCTATTGAACAAGGCCGGGGCCGCGGAGGCAGCCCAAAGGAAAAACCGCCGAAACCCCCAACTCCCAAACTGGGAACAGGACCCAGCCCCAATGAAAAAACCCCTCTGCCCTACCCTTCCCGAAGCCCCCTACCTTTCTATAGTGGGACGAAGGACGAACGAAACGCAGGAGTGCCTCGCTTCCCTACCAGGGGGACAGACCTCAGACCGTATCTCACAGAGGAGACAGTCTCCTTCGCAGGCTTCCTCCGCAGCAAGCATTCTACCGCAGGGCTTGCCCCGCTTTGCTCCCCTTCTAAATTATAGTAGTTAGGGATACCCCCTTTCTATAGCTAGGATAGGGCCCCCTTTATATAGTATGGTAGGGCTGGAGCCGAAGGACTGCCTTTGTTTTATCCCACCGCGTGATTCTACCCAGGCCACTTACAATAATAGCGAATGGCGCGCGGCGTCAGTATCGGATTCGGGTCATACCCAAATCATTTCGTGTCCAATCTTCCCTCAATCGTCGTGTGCACCAGCATCCAATTCGAATCCAAAGAATGGATCGGAATTAAGTATTGGTCCGGTAAGGCGACGTAATATCCTATTTCATGGGTGGAAGTTGGTACTACCAGGAACAGTAAATAACCTTCCCATCGAGATAGCTCTCATAGTAAAGCAATGCTGGGCCCGCTGCTGTCAGCAATAACTGCTAGAACGGTCCCCGGTGCAGCGTCCAACCGATGCTCCCGGCCAGCAGCCCGCTCATCCATTCAAGCTGAGGTGGGCATGCTTAAAGGAACGCAGGAACTGAGAGTTGATAGTTGCTCGGCCCCGGCTAGATAGTAGGGCAGTTGCCAGCGGCGTGAAAGGAGGCCTACTATCTAGCTTGGGGCTCTGAGATGGCCTTTCGGAAACCACGGCTAAAAGTAGGGCCGATAGGGAGAGAGAAGCGAGTCCTATTATATAGGTCGAGTGCAGCTATAGGTGGCCCTTGACTCACTTCACGTTCCCCAATGAATCGTTATTACATACGTAATATGACTGCCACGGATGGATGCCCGATCGAAGCGACCATGCGACCCGTTTTTCGCTTGATCATGAGAAGGATCTGATACTGAATTGGCCAGTTGCTTAATATACGTTGCATGATCTGGCCGGTGGTTTCGAATCGATCATGCTACGGATTTTACGTCAAATGGATGGAAGGAACGAAGTGCCCATTTATCATTCATATAGCGGCAGCGAACTAACGGCTTTCTCTTTGCCATCTACTCTGAGTCACTATGCCCGAACTACTAAGAACGGGGGGGGACGGCGTACCAAATGCTTGGTAGAGCCCAAAATAGGAACAGAGCTCTCTCCATAGATTGGGAAGTACCTATTGATCACTCTAGCCATGAGCAGGTGAAAGAGAGTTCGAACAAGCCTTGGTGGACCGAACCCACGTATGTGACTAGGGGGGAGGGCCAACCTCGGATATTAGCTGGTTTTTTCATTATATTTATTCAGCAGAACACTCAATAGGCTAGGGTGGCCCAAAGCTTACCCAACATGGGAACCACCTACTCGTCCCAGGATATCTCTTTCGTCGAGTCAATCTGCATAATGGGCCTCATAGTAATAATGGCTGCAGGTTCGAGTCCTGCTTCACCTTCGAAGAGAAGTTCAAATGGTGGTACCTCTTAAGCGCCTCATTCAGTTGTGGTATAGGGCTTAAGGTGTACAGGTAGTGAGTAACCACATCCATAAGTAATAGGGAAGGGTGAGGTTGTTTCATGCCAGCCATCTTCATGCCATGCCCTTCTGCTCGGGTCTCTCTCTAGCTGTACCGTACCTGCTTAAGCGCTTCATTCAGTAAGAGGTCTAGGTCTTCCAGTGGATAGGTTGTATGGTAAGGCTTAATCAAAGGTAAGGCAAGGAGAAAGAGTTCATGACTAGCATGCCTCCCTCCATACGAAGCATCATTCTTAGCTGATGCATAAAAGTTAAGCTAGGGTAAGGTAGTCTGCGTCCTGAGAATACGAGGGTTCATAGCAGCAGTACCAACTAACTAAGTGTTCATTCCTCCAAGTGGTCTAGGGCAACCAGGTCTTAAGGGCAGGTAGTTCGTAAACACAGTAGTAAGGGGTGGTTTAATGTCATGCCATCCATCCCGCCCGGAGAATATAAGGGTGAATAGCGAGACCTCCCGCCTCATTAATCCAAAGGGTATAGGGTTAACAGTTCTAAGTCTATAGGTGGGTAGCGGGTACTAAATGAAAGGGAAGCATCTCCTTCCTAGCAATGCTGTCTGAATTCAGAAATCGTATTCTGGGCAACGCTGGGCTCGACCGGTACAAGAATAATAGTGGTACCCCCGCCCGCGCATAGCAAGTGTTCTGGAAGCAGGTGAAAGCTGTCTGAAGCCTGTACACCGGATGCTCTATGTTGAAGCCCATACGTACAACGATGCTCTAAGTTAAGATAATAGATCCGGCAGTATAGAAAGGGTGGTTAAAACGACGCACCGGTTGTTGGTTGACCCGGTCCTGAGAAGAGGGTTCCATAGCAGTAGTGACTAAGCGATTAATTCAAGTGGTTGTGAAAGGCAGTACTCCATCTTCTAGGGCGACGGTAGAAAGGTAAGGGTAAGCTTGGATCATCTAATCCGGTGCTGATAAGAGAAGGGATCATAGCAGTCCCGACTTCCTAAGTGCATTCATGGTATAGGGCTACAGGTCTAGTTATTCAGGTGGGTGGGTTGTAAACAAGGTAAGGAATTATAATAGATGCCGTCCCCTCCCTACTGATATTCCTTCCTGACTTGCTGAATGATACGATATTTTGGTACGGCGAGCCCTGTTTTTAGTTATAGGTTCCCTGATCCCTTCGCTTTCCGCTTCCTTCTAAGAATCCTTACACGGATTCGAATCCGCTTGAGCTACTTTGAGTGCCACATGATTAGGTCCTGCTTTAGAGGAATTTGAGACTTGAGCCAGACATCCGCTTGTTATTTCTCTTTGGGAAGAGAATACTTTGGGAAGTATGGCATGCTATGAACCCTTCGATTACTTAGAAGCACCGGATCGGATCGAATCGGGTCAGCGGGTCAGGTCAGGTCAGTGGGCACTTAAATCATTCATCTTTATTTACCCTTCGCTGCCTACTCTTTACTCTT
>Ga0115841_10028_pt1 | contig 9703 bp, 9 predicted proteins | sample InSIn5SAF170_2_FD_83855 | JGI IMG/M metagenome (GOLD analysis project Ga0115841, IMG submission 83855) | reverse complement strand
TTCTCGAGATCTCCAACGTTCACTTCCTTGCTTTCATGGATAAACTGATTCAGTATGTCCCCATCATGTCAGAGCATGTAGGTCTCAACTGCTAAACGGTGAGATCCATTGTATTGCATTGCCTTACGGCTTACGACAAAGGGGGAAAACCTCAACACTAGCGGTGCAGTCACTATAGGATACCAATAATATTTACAAGTCAACGAAATTCGCGCTTTCCTCATCGAGAAATAGAATCAGGCTTCCCCCCTATCCAGTGGTTATCTTTCAGCAGTCGAGTAGTTAACACAGCAATGTCGCACTGCAGATGTTTATAATTGTTGCGCCTATATCGCTAGTCCCTTTTGAGTTCCCAATTAGGACTTGAACCATTTTCGCTCCATTTCTTGATCATCCTTGGTTTATCATCACCCTTTGCTTCGCAGGGTTAGATTTTTCGGATTTGTGCTTAGTCGCATTATAGAGTTAGAAAGGGAAGCTAGGAACCCTCGGAAAGAGAAGCTGTTGGAATGTTTTTTGCACGCGAGTATTGTAGAACAGGCGGCGAAATCGTTGTTTGTTACACGAAGGCCATAGGGGACATTCTGATACCAGTTTATCCGTGAAAGCAAGGAAGTGAACGTTGGAGATCTCGAGAAGCTTGGCATCTTCTAGGTTTTAGCCAACACAAGCGCTGTAGGATATTTACACCACACTATATGTCCGCTACGTGACAGCGACAGGCGAGGTGAGGAGATTGACTGAAAACTATGGTCAAGCTAAGTCATGTGAGAACACAAGCGGTGGAAAATCCCGACTAGGCTTCACTTCAGGAGGACGGCGAGGTACAAAATGATCTCGAGGCTTTCTGGAAAAGGTGTAGTTCACTGTAAGATCTGAACCCCCGGCCGACTTCCTGAACCAGACCGACACCAATTCCAATTTCAGAAAAGGGACCTCACCCGCCCACCTAGAACAGCCATCCAATGAACGTTCTATAAAACCACCCACCCTTCTTCTTCCCCATCGCCGCCTTCCGGGCCAAAAACTCCTCCTCCTCCCGATCAATCTCCTCCTTGCCGGTAATGAAGTCCGCCTCCTCGGGCCTAACCCCCTTAGTCTTGTACCACCACTTGTACCCAAAGATCATAATGAGATACACGGGAATGCCCAAATACCCCGTGATGAAATTCTTGTAGTCGAATGTCCCATACGTCTTCCTATCGTGGACGAAAACGTTATAGTTCTTCGTCAGCGCGATGAGGATGCACATAGCCAGCGCGCCATAGCTGCCCCAGATTCCTAGCGGCGCCGTGTACGGCATGCTGCTGTCCGGCATGTTCTGCGCGCGGCGCGCTCTGACAAAGTAGATGTGCGTGACCAGGATCGAGATCCAAGTCAGCAGCCCGAAAATCGTGACGAGGTTGACAAAGTAGCCGAACACCTGCCGGCTGTCCTGATCCGTGTTCATGAACGCGAGCAAGCAGAATAGCGTGCATAAGCCGAGACTGTACACCGGCACGCCCTTCCTATCCGTGCGAGCCAAGATGCGCGGGGCCTTGCCCTGCGAGGCCAAGCCGTAAATGGTGCGCGACGCGATGTACAAGTCGCTGTTGGACGCGCTGAAGACGAAGAGCAGGATGCAGCCGTTCACAAAGCCCGGGAGGCCGTCGATGCCGGCGAGGGTGATGGCGACGACGAAGGGGCTGGCTGAGGCGCTGGAGGTGCTGGATTTGGAGTTGGCAAAGATGAGTTTCTGGGAGTCGTAGGGGACGATCATGCCGAGAAGGAGGACGGAGAGGACGTAGAAGAAGAGGATGCGGTAGAAGGTCAGCTTGATGGCACGGGGGATCGTTTTGCGTGGGTTTTGGGCTTCGCCGACTGTCACACCGACGAGTTCGGTGCCTGTTGAAGTTGTCAGCGGGGTTTTAGCTGGATGACAATGGCGTGACTGACCTAGATATGCGAACACGGCTGTGACCATTGAGCTCCAGAAGCCCAGGAACTTTCCGGCACCACCACCTATCTTCTAGTTAGCGCTTCGTCTACTCTAAAGACCTGAAGAAGACCGACTCTCGATATAAGGCCTGAACGCTCCAGGGTTCTTCCAGTACCTGAAACCCTTTCGGTCGTGGTCTGGGCCTCCGCCGAGCGCTAGAACGAGTGACAAAATAATCAAGCCGACGATCACAAGCACTTTGATACTAGACAGCCAGAACTCGAACTCGCCAAAGAACCTAACACCGAAGTAGTTGATGCTGACGATGACGACCAGGAACACCGCGATGAAGACGCCCGGATTGACCTTTTGCGGGGGAACCCAGTACTGAATCACGAGTGCGGCCGCTGTAAGCTGATTCGGAGTCACGATGATGTACTTGAACCAATAGGACTGTGCGCGGCCCAGTCAGTCCATGCTCCCCATCCTGAGATGGCGCGTTGACACTCACATATCCAAGAGCAAACCCGAGTGCTGGATCGCAGAATCGCGTGGCGTAGCCGCCGAAACCGCTACCAAGCGGAAGATACGCGGACATCTCTCCAAGCGCGCACATGACGAGAAAGACCACGAAGCCGACAAGGGCGTAAGAAATCAAGATGGACGCAGGTCTGTCTCGTCAGTCCACAATTCCCAAAAACTGTTCCCAACGATACGGTGGACTTACCCAGCTCGTGCCAAAGCAGCACCAGTCCCAATAATCAAGCCAGTGCCAATAGCACCTCCGATGGCAATCATAGTGATATGTCTCGCTTTGAGGCCCCGGTGCAGGCTTGTATGCTCGCTGGTGCTTCCAATGCGGTCGTCGACGACACCTTGCTCGACGCCTTGTTCATTGGCGCCATACTGACTTTCGATCTTGCCCTCGTCTGGGTAATGCTGGTCGCTCGTTGGCGTGTGGCCGGACGAACTGGCGCTCTTTCTGTTCCAGATGGCCATGATTTCAAGGGTTTGACTGTGAGAGTTCTAGAAAAGGTGAAATGCGAGCAGTCTGCTCGAGCGTTCAAGAAGCGGAGAGGCCGCGCGACGGCGGACACGGTCAGCACGGGGGGGCAGGTCGCTATCAGCTCTTGGCGCGGAGATGCGCGAACGGGTGAAGATACAGCGCACCGCTGCAGGAACGAAACTTGAATCGAAGACTAATACGTGGAGACAAGAGAAGATGTAGGTGATGATTTCCACCGAGTCACAAGAGAGACGCGTTGACAGCAGCTCTCACCTCACCCTCGACTTCGTCAAGCTCAAGCTGAAGCTGACAAACAACAGTCGCACAACGGAGATCGCAGCGTTTGGAAAACTCCGACACTCGACACGTCTGCGTTTGCGTTTCAGCTCGCCCGTTCAGTGGACGTATCGTGATCCTTATACCATCCCCGCTGATGCCCGCTTGCCTAGGCTAACTGCATGACAGCACCACCACCGGGCAGCACGACCTTGATCTGCTATCGTTGCACTGCCCTGCGCTTGGCACACAGGCTTGCCCGCACCGTTCAACCAACAGCGTTTAGCGTTAGTTACTAACGGCGGTTATCCAAGGCTCTTGGACACAGCCATCCCGCCGACGAAGCAACCTCGTCAGGCGGCCTCGTGCCCAAATCAAGCCGCGGCCAAGAAGATAAGCGGTGGAGACGAGAGATGTTGATATCTTGATAGCGAGTGGTCGCTTGCACTGCTAGTCAGCTGGCCAATGCCTTTCAAGTGGAGGTTCTTGCAGAGCCCCAAGCAATCCATCAACAAGCCTGGTCTCTGCTTGTTGTGCTGTTGCTTTGGATCCGATACATGGTCTACCGCGGCCCGTTCACGCCTCGCCATTTTCTGGGCTTTCCGTGGACGGTGCTGTGCCGAGATCAAATGACTCGGAGACGCTTGCGGGCACGAATTTAGCAGCACACTATTCTGTGACAGGAAATCAACAGGCATGCAAATGCACAACACTCGTGTCGGTCGAGCGAAGTGATAGAGAAGATAGAGCAGCTCTACACAATCGGGCCAAATACGGCTGAGAGCTTCCTCAAGGCGTAGAAATCGACCTGTACCCAGGCTGTAAATGGAACAAACTCTACACGGATCACCGCAAGTGCAAAAAGTGGGCCAGACACATCCCACTAACCAGAATGGAGAACTTCCGATTTGTGTTATCAAAGGGTTTTCTCGACCACTGAGTATATGACTTTGGAAGGAACGACTCCGAGACGCAATCTCCGGCGAAAGAGGTGTCCCAGTCTCCTGACGGGATGGGGCCGAAGACTGGCTTCCAGAAAAAGGCGGATATTGATTGTATAGGGCAAGCATCGTGAGAGATTCACTGCTCGTATGTAAATGAATGCATGCTCGATATCTCGCTCATTTTAAGGATATCCTCTACTCTTCCAACGTGGATAGGACCCGAATGAATGCAGAGGTACGTCATCCCCACCACATCTTCCACGCTCGTCCTTCTCATCTGTGACATGCTCCTTGCGGAGTTAACTGTAGAGGACTTCTCTCAAGCCGTAGGCAACGAACTCATTTGCTCCCTCTCCTTCTCGTCCAATGTCCAACCCCCCAGCACGTCCATCAAACCCTCATCATACTCAGGCTGCACATCCCGTCCCTCCTCATCCAGACACCCCAAATAATTCGTAATATCCCGTCCATCAAACTCCCTAACCTCAAACCCATTCCCCATAAACGCAAACCGATTCTCATCCCAATATTCGATGTCATAATCTTCATACCTCGGCGCCCTCATGATCTCCAAAAAATGCAACCTACTCCCCGGATAAATCGCCGCCTGCCCATCCACCCTCCCCTGCTTAAACCAGCTCCGGCACGGACTCGTCCACGCCGTCCGCCGCAAAAACAGATCTGCGTGCTGCCGGAACATCCTACTCACGTCCTTGCGCGGCGTGAACGCCTTGATATTCTCGACCTGCGCCTTCCGGATCACGGCGAACATGTACTGCGTCCAGCTCTCGATCAGTGGCATGAAGCTGCCGTGCCCGAGCGGGCCGTATGGCCCGCAGAAACTGAAGTGGTTCGGGAAGCCCGGCACGCCGATGGACAAGTAGGACGTCACGCCCTCCGGGCCGCCCCATTGGTCGCGCAGGTCGACGCCGTGGGCGATGAATGTGAAGCGCGGGACCCAGCTGGTGTCGAAGCCTGTCGCGCAGATGATGACATCGACGTCGTAGGCCTTGCCCTCGTGGTCTGTGAAGCCGGTCGGCGTGATCGTGCCAATGGGGTCGGTGAAGACAGTTGCGTTGGGCGCGACGAGGGCTTCGAGGTAGCCAGGAGCTGGGGTGGGACGGCGGCAGCCCGGGCTGAAGTTCTTGGGGATGATCTTGTCGACGAGGCGAGGATTACTATGTAACTTGCGCTCCATCTCGGCGTAGGAGAAATCGCGGGCTGTTTTTGCTTCTTCGCTGCCCTTAATAATGAACTTAAAGCGTTGGTTCAACTCGTTTTCGATGTTTTTGCGGTATTCCATGTACTTCTTGGGGTTGTCGGCTAGAAACTTGAGCTGTTCTTGGCTATCTGGAAAGCTGTGAGTTTTGTAGATGGCAAGCGCATTGAGCGGACTTACATGCAAAGTTCGCCCCGTCTTTGCCAGCCCAGCGTTGCGCGAAGCCTGCCGTGATCCAGATGGGACTGCGAACCCAATGGTAAAGGTGATCCACCTCTTTCTGGATCTTGGCAACGATCTGAACGCCGCTGCTTCCTGCTCCTATGACGGCCACTCGCTTTCCCTTCAGATCGTAGCCCTCTTCATACCGCGCAGAGTGCATGAGCTTCCCTTTAAAATCATGCAGTCCTGGTAGATTCGGCCATTTCCAATTGTTAAGGACACCACCAGCGTTGATGTAAAATTCGGCAGTATCATCGAGTACTTCGTCAGTCGCGAGATTGCGGACCTTGATGCGCCATAGACCGGCATCCTCGTCCCACTCCACGTGCTCAATCTGATGACATAGCTTGACGTATTTTTCTACGAAGTTGTTCTCTTCCTCGATATCTTTGAGGTACCGCCAGATCTCGGGCGAGTAGGAGTAATAGTGCGACCACAGCTTGATCTTCCAAGAGAACTGATAGTTCACGGACGGAATATCGCAAGCACATCCAGGATATCTGTTTTCAAGCCACGTCCCGCCAATATCGTGATTCTTCTCATAGCACACTATGTCCATATCTTCCATCTCTTCTTCCGCCTTCTTGAAGAAGTTTAAAGACGAGGCGCCAGCTCCCATCAGGATGACTTTGACTTTCCGCTTCGTACCCATGGGTTGCTCGCGTATGCGATAGCCATGTTCGTCAGCTTCTGGCGCTGAGGGGCCATCGTAGTCCACAACGGGCTCATTAGCATCGGCGTGAGTACCCTCGGATGCGTAAATGCTCTTCGGCTCTGTCTTGGGCTCGGAGTGAATGACCACGGCTGCGGACAGTCTACGAAAGATCGTTGATACCTAATAGAGAAACTATTCATATGCACAATGCGGCGGCGGATGCGATCGGCATGGAAAAGAAGTGGATAGACGGAGAAGACAGTGAGGTGAGAGCTGCTGTCAACGCGTCTCTCTTGTGACTCGGTGGAAATCATCACCTACATCTTCTCTTGTCTCCACGTATTAGTCTTCGATTCAAGTTTCGTTCCTGCAGCGGTGCGCTGTATCTTCACCCGTTCGCGCATCTCCGCGCCAAGAGCTGATAGCGACCTGCCCCCCCGTGCTGACCGTGTCCGCCGTCGCGCGGCCTCTCCGCTTCTTGAACGCTCGAGCAGACTGCTCGCATTTCACCTTTTCTAGAACTCTCACAGTCAAACCCTTGAAATCATGGCCATCTGGAACAGAAAGAGCGCCAGTTCGTCCGGCCACACGCCAACGAGCGACCAGCATTACCCAGACGAGGGCAAGATCGAAAGTCAGTATGGCGCCAATGAACAAGGCGTCGAGCAAGGTGTCGTCGACGACCGCATTGGAAGCACCAGCGAGCATACAAGCCTGCACCGGGGCCTCAAAGCGAGACATATCACTATGATTGCCATCGGAGGTGCTATTGGCACTGGCTTGATTATTGGGACTGGTGCTGCTTTGGCACGAGCTGGGTAAGTCCACCGTATCGTTGGGAACAGTTTTTGGGAATTGTGGACTGACGAGACAGACCTGCGTCCATCTTGATTTCTTACGCCCTTGTCGGCTTCGTGGTCTTTCTCGTCATGTGCGCGCTTGGAGAGATGTCCGCGTATCTTCCGCTTGGTAGCGGTTTCGGCGGCTACGCCACGCGATTCTGCGATCCAGCACTCGGGTTTGCTCTTGGATATGTGAGTGTCAACGCGCCATCTCAGGATGGGGAGCATGGACTGACTGGGCCGCGCACAGTCCTATTGGTTCAAGTACATCATCGTGACTCCGAATCAGCTTACAGCGGCCGCACTCGTGATTCAGTACTGGGTTCCCCCGCAAAAGGTCAATCCGGGCGTCTTCATCGCGGTGTTCCTGGTCGTCATCGTCAGCATCAACTACTTCGGTGTTAGGTTCTTTGGCGAGTTCGAGTTCTGGCTGTCTAGTATCAAAGTGCTTGTGATCGTCGGCTTGATTATTTTGTCACTCGTTCTAGCGCTCGGCGGAGGCCCAGACCACGACCGAAAGGGTTTCAGGTACTGGAAGAACCCTGGAGCGTTCAGGCCTTATATCGAGAGTCGGTCTTCTTCAGGTCTTTAGAGTAGACGAAGCGCTAACTAGAAGATAGGTGGTGGTGCCGGAAAGTTCCTGGGCTTCTGGAGCTCAATGGTCACAGCCGTGTTCGCATATCTAGGTCAGTCACGCCATTGTCATCCAGCTAAAACCCCGCTGACAACTTCAACAGGCACCGAACTCGTCGGTGTGACAGTCGGCGAAGCCCAAAACCCACGCAAAACGATCCCCCGTGCCATCAAGCTGACCTTCTACCGCATCCTCTTCTTCTACGTCCTCTCCGTCCTCCTTCTCGGCATGATCGTCCCCTACGACTCCCAGAAACTCATCTTTGCCAACTCCAAATCCAGCACCTCCAGCGCCTCAGCCAGCCCCTTCGTCGTCGCCATCACCCTCGCCGGCATCGACGGCCTCCCGGGCTTTGTGAACGGCTGCATCCTGCTCTTCGTCTTCAGCGCGTCCAACAGCGACTTGTACATCGCGTCGCGCACCATTTACGGCTTGGCCTCGCAGGGCAAGGCCCCGCGCATCTTGGCTCGCACGGATAGGAAGGGCGTGCCGGTGTACAGTCTCGGCTTATGCACGCTATTCTGCTTGCTCGCGTTCATGAACACGGATCAGGACAGCCGGCAGGTGTTCGGCTACTTTGTCAACCTCGTCACGATTTTCGGGCTGCTGACTTGGATCTCGATCCTGGTCACGCACATCTACTTTGTCAGAGCGCGCCGCGCGCAGAACATGCCGGACAGCAGCATGCCGTACACGGCGCCGCTAGGAATCTGGGGCAGCTATGGCGCGCTGGCTATGTGCATCCTCATCGCGCTGACGAAGAACTATAACGTTTTCGTCCACGATAGGAAGACGTATGGGACATTCGACTACAAGAATTTCATCACGGGGTATTTGGGCATTCCCGTGTATCTCATTATGATCTTTGGGTACAAGTGGTGGTACAAGACTAAGGGGGTTAGGCCCGAGGAGGCGGACTTCATTACCGGCAAGGAGGAGATTGATCGGGAGGAGGAGGAGTTTTTGGCCCGGAAGGCGGCGATGGGGAAGAAGAAGGGTGGGTGGTTTTATAGAACGTTCATTGGATGGCTGTTCTAGGTGGGCGGGTGAGGTCCCTTTTCTGAAATTGGAATTGGTGTCGGTCTGGTTCAGGAAGTCGGCCGGGGGTTCAGATCTTACAGTGAACTACACCTTTTCCAGAAAGCCTCGAGATCATTTTGTACCTCGCCGTCCTCCTGAAGTGAAGCCTAGTCGGGATTTTCCACCGCTTGTGTTCTCACATGACTTAGCTTGACCATAGTTTTCAGTCAATCTCCTCACCTCGCCTGTCGCTGTCACGTAGCGGACATATAGTGTGGTGTAAATATCCTACAGCGCTTGTGTTGGCTAAAACCTAGAAGATGCCAAGCTTCTCGAGATCTCCAACGTTCACTTCCTTGCTTTCACGGATAAACTGGTATCAGAATGTCCCCTATGGCCTTCGTGTAACAAACAACGATTTCGCCGCCTGTTCTACAATACTCGCGTGCAAAAAACATTCCAACAGCTTCTCTTTCCGAGGGTTCCTAGCTTCCCTTTCTAACTCTATAATGCGACTAAGCACAAATCCGAAAAATCTAACCCTGCGAAGCAAAGGGTGATGATAAACCAAGGATGATCAAGAAATGGAGCGAAAATGGTTCAAGTCCTAATTGGGAACTCAAAAGGGACTAGCGATATAGGCGCAACAATTATAAACATCTGCAGTGCGACATTGCTGTGTTAACTACTCGACTGCTGAAAGATAACCACTGGATAGGGGGGAAGCCTGATTCTATTTCTCGATGAGGAAAGCGCGAATTTCGTTGACTTGTAAATATTATTGGTATCCTATAGTGACTGCACCGCTAGTGTTGAGGTTTTCCCCCTTTGTCGTAAGCCGTAAGGCAATGCAATACAATGGATCTCACCGTTTAGCAGTTGAGACCTACATGCTCTGACATGATGGGGACATACTGAATCAGTTTATCCATGAAAGCAAGGAAGTGAACGTTGGAGATCTCGAGAA
>Ga0115841_10027_pt1 | contig 9729 bp, 10 predicted proteins | sample InSIn5SAF170_2_FD_83855 | JGI IMG/M metagenome (GOLD analysis project Ga0115841, IMG submission 83855) | reverse complement strand
ATCAAGTCCATCTGGCCTCCAACCAGATATACCCTTATCTGCAATAAGGGTCTACATTCTCCCATTGTCCATGGCTGGGAGAATGCCTCACGATGCTGCTAAAATCATCACAAGGGTCATCAAAGGACAAGTCAAGTCATAACACCACAAGACAAGAAGGTTGACTCTCTCTCAAGACAATTTGGAATCTCTTTTTATTTTCATCACTGTATACCCTGGGAACTTAACCAGATGAGTGTATTCCTCTAGAGTCATTGTACTAGATGTCCAACACTGGGGTGGCCAGTCCCATGTTGACAGTCTAGCTAACCATCTCGAAGACTCAGAGTCTGTACGGTCATACTCATCAAAACCAACAACCACTTGGTCTCCAACTAGGGGTGCCTTAACAAGTTAAGGACTTCACACCTAGTCCCGGACTAGGGTGCCCTAGCGAGCTAGTCATGCATAGGGGCTTACTTTCTCAGGTTAGAGATAATCCCCTTGGTCCCGGACCAAGGTTCTACTCATCTCAGGTTAGAGACAATTCATCTCTCGTCAGAGATACCTCAAACCCTATTGAGGTTGGGTGCACCATGTATGGTCCCATAACCATACCCGTATGACCCTAACACCATACTGGAAGATTAATCTTGTTCCCTGACCAAGTATCTTCCTAGGAGAATGACTCTGGAAGCTGATCAGACTTCAACAAGCCTCCCAAAAATTCCAATTAGAAGCTCAATTCCAAGAAGAGTCTGTCTATAAGTTTTCTCAGTTACTGAAGAATCGATAGGGATTAATAGTCTAGTTTGTTTGCATTTCGAAGCTTAGAGGTCAATTGACCAAAAATCCACCTGTCCAATAATGGACAGCCTTTCAGTAGCTGGTCAACACATTCAAAGGCTTTGATACATGGTATCATACTATAAGTAGACTGCGCTGCAGTAGAGGTTAGCTATGCTAGGTCATGTGACCCTAGCTTGGCTAACAGAATAGCATCTATTAAACAATTTCTAGGTGTCTCATTTCTAACATATATACAGTATATCTGTTGAAGAGTTATATCTTTTAACGGGGCATCAGCAGAACTTCTGTGGTAGGATTATCATTTTGCATTTAGGGGGTGATTTCGACCATAGAATAACTATGCAATGCTCTAGAGTGGACTGGACTTGCTATAACAGTTATACTGATTAAATTGTGTTGATCTAGCCCATTGTAATTGCATTATAGCATCGATGAAGAAGTCAAAAACACCCGAGTATTAAGTCAATTGCCTAAGATGATAGAACACTACCGCTGCATCTAGGTAGCTTTGGGATAATTACGTTCCCTCCAATCTTGATTCTGAGTAAGTTTGAGATCTGTTCACTGTTGCTTGAATGTAAAAAGAACAGTTATGATTCAAGCTAGTTAATACAAAAATACTGAGGGAAATATGTTTCATGGTCTGAAGTTGCATAGGCAGTCCAAAAAAGATGGGAAGGGAATATATGAAGTAAAATTTCTTTGGTCACTAATTTAAAATCTACTCAAATTAGAAGAAATAAGAATGCAAGTTGAACCTATGAATAGTGTCAATGCAGCTATAGTATAAACTAGATCATCTATCAGTTGATGCAAGAATTGCTGGATGCTTATTATGATTAATTTTTATATATGTGCAATTCTTTTACAGTGTTGGTGGAGCAGACTATGGTTCTGTAAGGGTTGGAACGTTCATGGGTCGCCAAATTATAAAATCAACTGCATCAACTATCTTGACTCAAGCAGCAGCAACTTCACAGGAAGAAAACAATGGAGTCATCTGTGATGTACTTGATGAACATGACCCTGCTTTACTTGAAAAAGAAGCAAAGCTAGATTACTTGTGTAATCTCCAACCTCACAGGCATGCATCCATGTCATTTTCAGCTTCAGAAACCTCTCTATCTAATCTGTGTTTTAGGGAGCTTGTTCAAAATGTTCTTCATGCTTTTACGAGAAAAGGATTGAAAAGTAGCACAAGATCATGTCTCTTAATTGAATATATGGATTGCTATTAGCACTTTGCTCCTATGTATAGAAAAGAGTTAAGTTCATAAATCCTATCTTTTATCTGTTAGGATTCTTATATTTTGATATGAAGCTGCAGATATGAGGCAGTTTATACAAAGATACTTCCAGAGGAGATGAGTGGACAGACTTTCTTGGATATGTATGGCCATCACAATGACCCTGTGACGACAATTAATCCCAAGCACACCTATGCATTGAAAGCTCCAACAACACATCCAATATATGAAAATTTCCATGTTAATGTATAATTCTGCCATCCTTTTTGTGACATTAGCAACTATTTTTATGTATTTCTATTTTTATTTTTGTAGTAATTTTGGAATTATGACTTTTATTTCAAATTCAGAAATTTTAGCTCACGAGGTTATTTCACGGATTTAATCCCTGTAAATTACATCCCTAGGTCTGAACTATAATATTAATAAACAACAACAACAATGGACTATATTGCATTTTTTTCAACCCCAATACACTAGGCAATCCAAGAGAAAAGATACCAAACATATGCCAACAAGTTTCAACCCTTTAGGGCAATTTTTTTAAGCACATACCAGATTTGAAATCACTGCAATTAATGCAAATTTACAGCAGTAAATCTGTCTCCTTATGTTCAAGATAAATGTTAAATCCCTTAACAATTTCAGCCTTAACTTATGCCAAATCAGCATGACAAACCAGTGCTAGAAATTATTGAACCAAGAAGACAATGGTAGCTGAAAATTAAATCTGCAATAAGACAATTTTGAACAGATGAAAACTTCATATGTATATGGAAAAAATGAAGTGCATGTACATACCCATAGCTTTATCAAAAGCTGGTACAATTATTCAAGATCTCCAAAACCATAGATAGGGAATACAGGAAGACCCTTGTGTTGATTTTAGCAGCATCGTGAGGCATTCTCCCAGCCATGGACAATGGGAGAATGTAGACCCTTATTGCAGATAAGGGTATATCTGGTTGGAGGCCAGATGGACTTGATCTGGAGGATCAAGTAGTCCTAGTCCGTGACTAGGTAAATCCTAGCTTACGTGGTAAGCCTAGGTAGAACGATGCTGGTTCTGTCATAGTCCTATCCTTTGGATGAGGACACCCTGGTTTCGGGACCAGGGAACTTGGTCGTGGACCAAGTAGACTTGATCTTGGATCAAGTAACCTAGACGTGGTCTAGGTAGATGATTGGGACACTACTCCTGCCCACAGTCTTCGAGATGGATACTATGGTCTTGCCATCTAGGGACTGGCCACCCCTTGCTTGGAAGACATAGTCACTTAGCCCACTTGTGGGTAAGTGATAAAGACTGGGGAGGTAGTAGGGTCCGCTTCATAACGATGAACGATCTTCCTTGATATGATGACGATGGAGCTAGAGATGACACGTGGAACCTTAACGAAGCTCGGAGGAATGCTACATCAACCTCAAGAAGATAACGCCTACCTGAACAAACCTAACGACCTTGTGGAAAAGGTCAAACCAAGTGCAAAATATATATTATATTTTATATGTGTAAATAAACCTAGGTCGGCTGGGTTTAGCCTTGAGAGGCTCCTATAAATAGAAGAGCCTAAGCTCATTCTAACATACTCTCATCTCACACACTCTCTCCATAGTTGCGCACCTTCTTGGTTTTAGCGAACTAGTGGAGGAGAGGAACGACTTGGGTTTAGACTTGGCGTTTGTGGTGAATCTTGCTTGGAGGTTGACGCTAGAGAGGAGGGAGTATCGTACACCTTGTGGAGGCAACGACTTTGTGGAGGAAGACCTAGCTACGCTAGGGTTTGTCCTCACTACTCTCTCTCTCTATCTATTTCTGGTATCGTCCTATTTGTGGACTGTTGTATCTGCTCTTATGAAGCTCATCTGAATATTAAGGAAGGAATTCATACTGGGGTTTTCTCCCGAAAGGGTTTCCCCAAGGAAAACTTGTGTCTCTTGTTTATGCTCTTTACTTTACTATACATTGCTCTTACTGGTTATATACATGCTCTCTGGTTAATGCTCTTGGTAATTTGATATACTGCTCGTAAAAATAAAAAGATATCAATAACTGTCTGGAAGCCCTAATTTCAACACCTTGCCACCACCAAAGATCCTCCACAAGCTAACATCATCACTGGCAAGTTCTCCTTGGTTGCAGCAAGAAGCTTGTATCACACAAACTCTCCACACTAGCATGGTTGTCTTCCTTGGGGTTCACAAACCCTATCCATGTTCCATCACACAAGTAATGGTAAGACAACTCTAGTACTGGCTTTCAATTCTTCATGTCCATCCTACGGTTTGAGTCTTAAACCCCTAGATCTTCAACACTTGCATCAACACAAGCACCAAGACGTCCATGGAACATCAAAGATACAATAACTAAGTCTCCTTCCAAGCAAAGGCACCACACCAAGTTCAAGACTCATTAAGCTCATCTCTCCATGATCTTTTCTTAGCCTTACATCGCATAAGAACATGGCTCCAATATCATGCAAGGTATTAGCTCCAATCTCCATGTCATTTACTGTGGTAGGAAACCCTAGCTATACCCCAAGAGACATCATAACCATCATCATCCTTAATGTCATGTTCTTTTCTAGGGTTTACATCCATAGCACAAGCTCTAGCATCACAAGAGCAAACCCTTGCATCACACAAGAGCCATCTCTCCAAGAACATCTAAGACATCTCTCTCTCCTTGTCTTCTCTAAGACATCTCTCTCTCTTTGTCTTCTCCTAAGGATTCCTTATGAACTCTAGGGTCTTATTTTCTACAGGACTTTTGTTGGTCAGGTTGAGTCTCGTGGTTGTCATTGATGCCAACTGGGTCCTTCAATGGGAGTTTGGTGGTCAGCCTGAGTCTAGCATTGGTTAGTTCTATGTTTGGGTCCTGTGCTGTCATTACTGTCAACTGAGTCATTGGTTGTGGGTTTGTCTTTGGTTTAGGCCCTTTGTGGAGCCCCTTTTGGGTCCTTCTTGTTGTGATGTCTGGGAGTCCTTTTACTCCTATTCAAGCCCAAGTTTGAAGCACTTGGAGCCCTCTGAATAAGAGTCAAAAGCCCCTCTGGGTTGGTGTAAAAGCCCCTCTGGGTTGGTGTGTGGGTCCTCTGGGCTTGTGTGTGGGTGTCTCTCTATCTCCTATTTCTTCCTTTGAATTGACCTTTTTAATTAATTAATTAAAACCCTTCTAATTAATTAATTAATTCTCTTTCAGCCCCTTTCTTCTTGAGATGTGATCCCTTCTTCATTATTTTATTATTTTCTCTTTTTTATTATTTTATTCCTTACCAAAACCCTAATTCCTCTTGATCTCTATAAATAAGACTCATTCTTTTCATTTTTCCTCATCCTCTTTGTCTCTCTCTCTATTATTCTTCTGGTTTGCATTTTGGCAAGAGAGCAAGAGTGTTTGCAGGTTACGTTGGAGCTTGTTTGACTTGGTTTTGGTTGGAGCTTGGTTTGTGCATCTACGAGTTTTGATTCTTGGCCTCCTTCTAGGTGTGATCGTTCTTGTACATTATTTTTGTAAATTCGTTTTTGGTTTAGCTCTATTTTTCCTCCTCATACCCTATTTCGTTTTTGCCCTAGTTCTACTTCTCTAAACCCTAACGTCATTCTCCTAAAGCCTAGGCCTCTCTGCTAAACCTAGCGAACTTCTTCTAAAACCCTAGGACTCCTTTCTAGCCTAGCCTAATCCCTATAAATCCTAGCGCTATTCTTTTCTAGGCTTGCTCTTCTCTACTAAACCCTAGCGCTTTTTTAGCCTACACTATTTCTTTCTAAACCCTAGCGAAATTCCCATCTAGCCTAGACTACTCTTCCTAAGCCCTAGTCTACCTCTTCTAACCCTAGCGTTAGTAACTTCTATCCTTCCTAGCCCTAGATCTACCTTTCTAGGTCTCTCTCCTTCCTAGCGTTAGCTCCATCCTAGCCCTAGCTACCTCCTAGCCTAACTTCTAGCCTAGCGTTAGCTTTCCTCAAGCCCTAGCTACCTTCCTAAGCCCTCTCTCACCCTAGCGTTAGTAGGTTCCATTCTTCCAAGCCCTAGTCTCATGTTCTAGCCTTAATCTTAGCCTTCTACCCTAGCGTTGTTCTCCCTTAAGCTTTCTAGCCCTAGCGCTAGCTCTCCTCTTGCCCTAAGTCATCTTCCTAGCCTTGCTCTCTCATCCTAAGCCCTAACGTTAACTTCTCTTACCTTTGCTTCATCTCCTTCTAAGTTTCGACCCTTCTTTCTCCCTTATCTATTTCGGCCCTCTTTCTCCTCATCTATTTGTTGAAGTTTGATCAGCTTCTAGTGTCATTCTCCGGGAAGATACTTGGTCGGGAGCCAAGATTAATATCTTCCGGTATGGGTTCGAACCATACGGGTATGGTCATGGGACCATACAGGTGCACCAACTCTCAATATGGTTTGAGAGGTCTCTGACGAGAGACGAACTGTCTCTAACCTGAGATGACATGATCCTTGGTCCGAGAAGCCCCTAAGCATGCTAGCTCGCTAAGGGCACCCTAGTCCGAGACTAGGGGTGATGTGGTTGGAGGCCAAATTGTGTTGGTTCTGATGAGTATGACCGTTCCGACTTTGAGTCACTCAGGAGGTTGGCTAGATCAACAACTTGGGATTAGCTACCCCAATGTTGGAGATCTAGGACCGTGACTCTAGAGGATTACACTCATCCGGTAAGTTCCCAGAGTACCATGATGAATATCCAAAAGGTTCCAATAGTCTTTGAGAGAGACTCCCCGTATGTCTTGCATGGTGTCATGACTTGATGTTACTTGTCCTAGTGACTCTTATGATGTGGTTAGCCCTCCCTAGTCATATAACTTAATTATTAGCCTAGTGATTAATTAAAGTTGTGGAACTTTAATATCCTAGTGAATAATTAAAGTTATAAAGGTGAGTTGAATTAAAAGGGTGTTTAGTCACTTAAGTTATAACTTAAAGTTATAATGTTGTGTTTCCTAGTCATGTTAATCCATGGTATTAGGAAAAGGTGGTTGATGGTAAATTAGGGTCCTTGGTATTAGAAACCCTAATTCTTCCTTTATAAGGAAGTCACCTCAACATTAGACACTCACTCTTACATTCACTCATCTTGTGATTTGTCCTTTGCTCTCCTACGCCCAGATTAGGGTTTCTGTGCTATTGAGCTTAGGGTATCGATTTTCTATTGCAGGTCTTGGGAGCTTGGGCGTAGCTTTGGAAGTTGGTCATTTTGGTCTTCCTTTACCCAGCCGTGGTTCCTTCATTTGTTGTTGGGGGTTTGTGCCCTGGTTTCTCTCTCTTCTATGTGGGACGAACTTGGACGAACCAGCCTTTGGTCTGCATATCGATTTACCTTGTGTTGTTCATTGTGGAGCCCAGAGCATGCCAGAGCTTGGGCGTAGCTTGGTTTACTAATCCTTGTGGTATATGCTACCTTCTCCTCTGATTTGGTTCAGTTTCGTTGAGTATTGAGCTAGGGTTTGAGTTTCGCTCCCCTCTTATGCTGGTTATCGATTTCTGGTTTGGGATGCCAGTTTCGCTGGGTGTATGCAGTTGGTTGACCTGATCTCTTCCTGGAGTCTCTCTCTCTATAGACTTGAAGTCCCTCATTGGATCACTGATAGCTGATTGGGCTTTTGCTAATCTCTACAGTATAACTGAGTGTACTCAATTGGGTCCTTGCTGGACGAAGTGACCTCTTGCTCTTTACTGGTTCAGATGCATAGGATCTACCTGGGGTAGTGATGCATGGCATTGTGATTTCAGTTACTGTATATTGCTTTATCATTTATGTATGATTCATATATAGCATAGATCTGATTTACATGCTTTACATGCTTTACTGATTTAGGGCTTAATCAGTTTACAGTTACTTGCTTCATTTACTGGTTTATAATTTTGCTATGCTTTAGTAGATTTGATTTTATGCATATATATATGTCCACTTGACTTGGCATTTTGCAGGAAAAGTTTCAAATCTTCCGGATCCAGACCCTTGCCATATTTTCAACACTATTTCGGCACTCTCTCATTATCTATTTCGGCCCTTCTTCTCTTGCTCATGATTCTTGGTTGAGTTAATGTTCAGTACTATCTTTTGTGTTAACTGATTTGAATGGAAAGTAAGAAAGTTGCTTGGTAATATGCATATGTGCTTAATTGAGTTCATCTTATGAATATGCATTGTTGATCAGTTGGAGTTGTTGAGTAAAGCATAAGTTGGGTTTATACATCTGTCAGTATCTTGTGATTACTTATGCTTGGTTGAGACTTGCTTCCTTTGACTGTCAGGTGTAGTCTTGTGTCTGAGTCCTCTTGAGCTGAGTTGGGGTTTGACTGTTTCGTTCTTCAGTGGTCTTGTCTTGAGTTCCCTTCCGTGTCAGTTGTGTTTTGGTCATCCTGAGTTGATGAGGGGTTAGTCAGTCAAAGTGATAGCTTCACTTTGAGTTTGTGCAGTGCTTTGGTACTGAGTTCGTTTGAGTCAGTCAGTGTTATGGTCAGTCTATATCAGTGAGATTAGACAGTCTATGACTGTGTCCTAAGTCTTCTCCTTCTCATTTCTATTCTGTCATTTCGGGGTGGTAGGGTGGTGCTAGGGTCTACATAGTAGGCTTGTAGGGGTTGGTGCCCCTTCCGGTTGGTACCGGGAAGTAAAATTGTATAACAGGAGTTTGTGTTCTCATTTAAGTAAATTGTAAGGGGTTGTTGCCCCAGCCAAGGTTGAATCTGGCAAAGTAAAATTTGAAGTAGTGAAGCTTCCGTGGTTTTCTCCCCAATCACTAGGTTTCCATGTAAAAATCCTGGTGTTCATATGGTTTGATGTTTGATTCATTTTTGTTTATAATGTTCATATATAATGTATAAAAGATAAATGATAATGTATGCCATGTATAAAAGATAAATGATAATGTATGTAATGTATAAAAGATAAATGTTAATGATTGTTTCATTTATTAACTTGTGATTAATGATACATATCTCATTTGATATAACTCTTGCTTAGATTATCAGTTGTGTGAACAATTCACATTGAATAAATAAGTGTTGCTAACAAGTGTGTTTTGAAAGGTGAAAAAGAAGTGAAAAACCGCTTAACACTGATTCACCCCCCCTCTCAGTGTCAACGGCTTCTCTCTCTCCCCTAAGGTTTCCTCATAAACCTTAACGTCTCGACAGAGTACAATGTGATAATGAAATACAAGAGCTCTATGCTCCCTTATATATATATAGATAAGCGAGGGAGGCTAACATAAAATAAGAACATAAGTCCGTACAAGTAACCAACAAGGCAACTTGGCATGAAGTGTTTTATATAAGGATGAACATGTGTCAAACTAGGATTTATCCAACACCTAAAGTGAAATTCCCTTCAAGCGTGATCTTCCTTGGGCTCAATGCCCCCTCTTCAAAGATGATGTGCTCATCAACAAGGTGTTAGTCCAATGCTCCCTCTTCCATGGTGGTCCTTTATCCAAGTGTCCTTGTACAAAGTGCTCCTCCTCTAACTATGTGCCACATGTCCTCCATGTTCTCAATGCTATTCTCATGCATGCCAATGTTGTCACTAAGCTCTAATGCTTCTCCTCAAGATAGAAATGAGAAGGAGAAGACTTAGGACACAGTCATAGACTGTCTAATCTCACTGATATAGACTGACCATAACACTGACTGACTCAAACGAACTCAGTACCAAAGCACTGCACAAACTCAAAGTGA
>Ga0115841_10025_pt1 | contig 9914 bp, 3 predicted proteins | sample InSIn5SAF170_2_FD_83855 | JGI IMG/M metagenome (GOLD analysis project Ga0115841, IMG submission 83855) | reverse complement strand
TTATGGATTAGAGCAGGGGTGTCCAACGTTTTGGTTTCTCTGGGCCGCATTGAAGAATGTTATAGAGTTTGGGCCGCATTGAAGAATGTAAAAGAGTTTTCAGCCGCACGGGATGATATCATAGCTTCACAGGACCAGAAATTTTGTTCGCTGTAATGGAATTCAATAGAAAATTAAGAATAAACTGAATTTCGTTACAAGGCGATTCACTTGCATGTCATTATAATGTCGTTATATTTTTTGTTGTATATGAATTCATTGAAATGTGGTTCTACTGTACTTATATGTTAGGATTAAAAATAGGCAAAAATTCTTGCTTTATATTGCACAAATAAATTAAAAAAACTGCTATAATTTTATGTTTGTGCATTGTTAAACATCCGCTTTCTCACAATTTAAATTTAAAATATTTGCAGCAAAATTAATTTTTAATTATTCATTGCTACGGAATTTTACTGAACTTAAATGTTAGGATTAAAAATATGTGAAAATTCGTGTTTAATAATGCACAAGTAAAAAAAAAATTACTCAGTAAATTTTTATTTTTGCATTTTTAAGCGTCCGTTTTACCACATTTTAAATCTTAACATTTACAGCAAAATTAATTTTTATTCATTCATTGTAACGGGATATTACTGAACTTGCACGTTAGGATTATTAATATATGAAAATTCATGTTTAATAATGCACAAGTAATATATATATATATACTATTCAGTTATAAATTTATATTTCTGCATTATTAAACGTTCGTTTACCCCCCCCCCCAATTTTAAATCTTAAAACAATTGCAGTAAAATTAATTTTTTTTTCATTGTAACGAGATTTTACTGAACTTGCATGTTAGGATTATTAGTATATGAAAATTTATGTTTAATAATCCTCAAATAAAAAAAAATATTACTCAGTCATAAATTTTTATTTCCGCATCATCATTTTAAATCCTATAAGCGTTTCAAACGGTTTTTCTGTAAGTAAATATCTACATCAAAAACGTTATAATCGTTATTTTTTTCTTTTCATTTGTTTGAACATTCTATACACTCTAATCCAGGGGTGTCCAACCCGCGGCCCGCAGGCCACATGCGGCCCAAGTGCAGTGCAGCCCAATGAAGGAAACCAGTGAATTTTTTCATTTCATTTCAACGGAAAATTTTCTTAAACCCGAAAGGGATTTTTTAAATTTTGAAGTCCACATAAAATTTGATCATGTGTCTTTATTTGACTTTTATAAATCTTATCTACCAAAAATTAAATATCCAGGGCAGCACGATCATGGGTTTTCATGTCCACATTGCTCGGAAGTATCTACATGTGCAAATAATCATTTTCGAGAATAAACCGCTCTAAGTATAAAACTAAATCTAAAATAAGAAATAAACACCATGAAGAGTGTCTAAGAATTGCAACTACTTCATTTGAATCCCATACTGACAAAATTTCACAACTATTATACCAAACGGAGTATTATTTTTATGGTTTAGAAATACATTTAGTTTCTGTAATAAAAATAATCTTAGTAATGGGAATTTTGAAAAAATTAAATATAATTTCTTTTTTCTTCTGCTAAGCTATGATATCATCCCGTGCGGCTGAAAACTCTTTTACATTCTTCAATGCGGCCCAAACTCTATAACATTCTTCAATGCGGCCCAGAGAAACCAAAACGTTGGACACCCCTGCTCTAATCCATAAAAATATTTAAGAGTTAATTAATTTGGGAAATATTGTCAGTTTCCAAGTCATGTAAATGAAAGAAAAGAAAAACGGAAAATTTTCTAGCAAACGCTTAAAGGATTAAATCACTTGAAGCAAAATTAATTTTTATCATAGCATGCATTTAATTAATAAAATAATTAATTATTGATTTCATTTTTTAATGGTTTCAGAGCTTGCTTGAAGAAGCATCACGAATGCACAAGTAACAAGAAGAACTGCTGCAAAGAATACAAGTGCAAATGTTTCAACATCGTAGACTCCGCCGGTGTATTGTCCGAGAGATGCGCCTGCAGGACCTCGACCCTCAACTCGTTGCTTAAAATCGGCAAGAACATTGCCGGATGAAGTGAACAACGCTATTTAAAGAGTCAATAAATAACTTTTATCTTGTTGGCAAATATTGAGTCCTTTTATGTACTTGTCTGGATTGAAAAACTTAATTACCTCTAGTAAGCAGCGTAGAATTTGCATTTTTACCACGAACTCCTGTCTCAAGTAATTGTCACCTCATGTGGTTCACCAGTGGCTGAGCGGTCTAACCCCCCCACACGGAAGATGGAGTTTGTTGAGGTTTCGGGTTCGATCCTCACTCTCGCCGTCGATTTAGCTGTTGGGAGTTTCGTGGGGTTTCCTCCCAATGTAAGGTCAATACCAACTAGGACCCCTTATGAAAACCTCCACCCGATGCATCCCTCCTTAGGCCAAGCGCCCTCTTGTAGTCAATCGGTCTTATAGCACCAACCAACCGTCACCATGTATTTGACGAGAAATATTCTATATCTGAAGTATCGTATATACTTGTGCCCCCTCATTTTGGACGAAAATTCAACTCGAAAGTCGGGGAGTAGGCTTATACACGGGCTGAAAAATTTCATCTTTGGATCCGTGGAAAATCCCTTTTAATTTAGCTAATTTCTCTCGCTTGTAATAGTAACGAAATAAACATCTAACACATGAGTTTTTTTATATTTAAAGGCAGAAGATTGCAAAGAAGATTATATACAAAAAAGAGACTAAGAAGATACGAAATTTATTCCAACATTTTTCGGTGTTGAAGCATCCGAAATTGACTGCATATTTACCTAAAGTATATACTTTGATATTATAGACCGCAAAATCAACGTCGAAAGTTGGGGGTGAGGGTTTATACACGGGTCTGTCATTTTTGAAAGATTTTTCAGTGGGAAGTTAGGGAGTGGGCTTATACACGCGTAAGTATGGTAACTTATAGTAAATCAAAGAATATCTTAATCAACATATTGTATATAGTATTATGTAATGGAGGTATATGAAAAGAAGATTATAAGCAAAAAGAAGATTATAAGCAAAGAAGATACAAAATTTATTCTATTATTCCAATATTTTTCGGTGTCAAAGCACCCGAAAAATTCTTAAAATTAATTTAAAGTATTAACTTCGACATTATAGACGACAGAGAAATCAACTTTGAAACTTGAGGATGGGCTTATACACGGGTCCGTCATTTTTGAATGATTTTTTCGTGAGAATTTAGGCGGGGAGCTTATATAGACGCATATACACGACAATTTATAGTAAATCAAAGAATTAATCAACATATTGTATAGTATATAGCATTATGGAGATATAATTTGAAAGGAGAAAGTTTATACTGCACTTATTAAAATTATTGATAAAATTTTAATAATTAAATATATTATGTACTAATAATTATGTTATAAATGATCTTTTAAAGGACATTATGAAATGAAAGGACGTATATAAGTTGACCGAAAAATCGTTGCTCAATAGGTGGTCAACTTATATACAAGTTTCACTGTAACATGAAAAGGGAACTTACGAAAATTGAGTCATAATTGAATCATTATTCATAATCATTACTAAAAGTCTGGAAATTCAAGAAGTTGTGACTCAATTTTTGTATGTTCCCCATTTAATATAGAAACTTTCATATTCAAAATCTATTCCAATTAGCAGTCGACTTTTGTGTTTGTAGTTTTGGATCTGTGAAAAGAAACTTTAAAAAATTGAGTCACAAATGAATCATTATTCATAATCACTACTAAAGCCTGGAAATTCAAGCAGTTGTAACTCAATATTTTTGTATGTTCCCCATTTAATACAGAAACTTTCACATTCAAAATCTATTCCGATCAGCAGTCGACTTTTGTGTTTGTAGTTTTAGATCCAGGAAAAGAAACTTACAAATATGGAGTCATAAGTGCCAGGACTTGCAGAATTTCTCAAACTTAACTAGTAGGAAATGTTATAAAACTAAAAAAAAAAATGCTTATTGTGATATTAGTTGACAAATACAGTGAAATCTGCTAAGTTGACCACCTGTCTAAGTTGAACACTTTCGCAAGAAACCCAATGCAACCATTAGAATAATATAGGACAACACCTCTCTAAGTTGGTCACCTGTCTATCTTATACGTTGAACACCCAAATGCTTCACATAAGATTACTTTACATTGTAAAAGACCTCTTTAAGTTGACCATTTGGACAGGCTTCTGTAATTTCATTCTTCTAAGCCACCTCATTAGGGATCACTCTTTTTAGAACAAAGTCCTCATTTTAAGGAACGGGTTCTTACAGGTGCACGCTACAATAATTGACTTTTTTTTTTTATTGCATTCGAAACATAACTTCGAATAAATCAAAGAATAGCTTATGAATCAACATAATGTATAAATTATGTAATGCAGTGATTCTTAAACTGTGGTCCGAGGACCCCTCAGCGTCTTTCTAGGGGGTCCGCGAAGGTCTCTCGTTTAATGTTAAAATTTCCCTTTTATAAAGACTCGGAAAAGGCCTCATGGAAAAATTGAAAGATGTGCCATCCTAGATGATCTCTAAATTGTCACCAATGAAAAAACTGTACTAGAACATGTATTTCGATGAAGAAGAATAATTCAGTTTTTTGTTTTATTTTTCGCAACTACATAGCCATTACTACAACGTAATAGTTTAAAAAAATAGTAGCAAGACTTGTGCAGAGATTTTACATCCATAGATATGCCAATACGGTAACGATTTCATCCATCTTGATTTCCTAATCCAATTGCGTCTGCGCGCAACCTCTAGCCTTTGGTATAAATGGCACTGTCTCACTTGAGCCTGTAAAATTGGACTCCCATGCTACTCACTGCCCACGGTCAACAACAAGCGTTCCGGCTCAGAGCTATTTAGGATTACAATTGGCTTAAACTCGCCAAGTCAAGATGGACTGGATTCTTTTTAATATCTGATCAATTGTGCTTAATGTGACATAATGTATACATTGTGTAATGAGAATGTTTATACTGCATCTGTTACAAAAAAAGTAGATTAAAATTATAGATAATAGTTTTAATAATTAAGTACCACGTAATAATAACTAAGTTATAATGGATGTTTTAAATGACCTTTGGAGAGATGAGAGGACATTTATCTTTGTAAGTTGATTGCCTATCTATGTTGACCGAAAAAATTGCTTCTCCGTAGGTGGTCAACTTATATACTTCACTGTATCTCCCAGTTAGTTTTGATTTTGAAACAGAAAAAGTATACAAATTAAATTTAAATTATTTAATTACAGTAAAATTTGGTCAAAGCGGAATTACAAGAGACTGAAATGTTTTTCTGCATTAAATACATTTCTGTCATTAATGCAGATTCAAATACGAAATAACCCACCTCATCACAGATCATCCTTTCTAAAATAAGGTCCTCATTTTGAGATGTGTGTTTCTCACATGTGCATACCAGGCTTGTATTCAATTACTTTGTTTTTTAATCGATTGCATTATGATTACACCTGAGAAAATAAGTACAATTACAATTACGATTACAAGGCATAAAATTTAAGCAATTACAATTACAGTAATCATAATAACACCAGATTACAATTACTTTCATTTAAAATCTATCCCAATATTTTTATTTCTTTTTATTTATTTATTTTTGTAGATAAGAATTCCGAAAGAAATTTTGAAACGAACTTCGGGATTACTGAGGAAAAAAATACGTCAATTACAGGAAAAAAATTCAATTACTTAGCTATTAATAACAATTACAATAGGATTACTGTAGAAAATTAAAATAGGGATTACGATTAAATTACAATTAGTAATCAACACTTTTTTCTCGATTACAACTTAATTACTTAAAAATGTAATAAATTACAATTGATTAAAATTATAATTACTACAAGTCTGGTGCATACTATAAATACAATGAATAGATAAGAAAATTGACTTTTTCTTTGAATCAATGATTTACATGTGACTCAATAACTTTTTCTATGAAAAGAAATATTATATAAGTTTCCCAAAGGGGAGAGGGGTAGTTATAATTTTAAACAATTCAGACTTTCGTTATTTTTAATACGTAACTGTGTGATTGAAATTTGTTTTGGTCTGGGCAATCTAAAAATTGTCTGTAAAGTATTAATATTTTTTTCCTCTCTTTTATGCACGCGTTTCAGACTTTTCTTTTGGTATAAAATGATACGACTTGTGCAGCTTACGAAAAACATGGCATGATCTCTTAACGGATTTTTTTTTACTTTAAAGTCAAACTACGCGCCCTTCTTAAAAATATCTTTTTCACCGCGATTTCCACGGAAAGAAACCTTTATACTTAAAAAATAAATATAAAAATATGAGATTGAGCATGAGTGTTCATGGTTTGCCCAGAGAAGTGAATATTAAGGATACGGAATAATATTCTAAATACAGTGAAATCTGCTAAGTTGACCATCCTTATAAGTTGATCACTAGTCTAAGTTGAACGCTTTCGCAAGAAACAAGACACAACTATTATAATAATATAAAATCAAATCTCTAAGTAGACAACCTGTTTATCTTGTAGGTTCGCCACCCAAGTGTTTCCTATATATATATATAAGCATACATTTCATTGTAAAATACCTCTGTAAATGGACCAGTTAGACAAGGTTTTGTAATTTAATTCTTCTAATCCACCTCATCAGGGATAATTCTTTCTACAAAATGGTAGAAAGGATTATTTATTGATTAAGGAGAATTTGCAAGAAGAATATTGTATGCCTTAAAAGATTTTTAATATATTAAAGGCCAGAACTTTTTTTTAATGAGCAATTTCCCCCTCTCTTATATGTTTACACATATACTGGGTGGTCATAAAATAACGTTGCCGATGTATGGGTCTCCAGTGGCCTATTTGTTTAACCTATCGAGAAGCGATTCCACATATAGTTACCCGAGATTCCATCGATGGAAACAGAGTGGCGCTCTCGGTCACGGTTATTGTTACGGAAGCTCGAAATGTTTGGAAAGCAGCGCCTACTTTTTCTCGTCGCAAAATGTCCGGCAAATGCGAGAATCTTAAATAGCGTTGGAACGGTACTGACATTTTCTAAACCGCGCGTTTTATGCAAACTCAAAAAAGCAGTTCTGAAAAACTTTCAAAGTTACCAAAAGTGGGGGGTTTCCGCACGAATATGTCACTTTGCAAATGTGCAAAAACGGTGCATTAAAGTGTTAAGTGTGCTATGTTTTTTCTGAATGTTTTGATAAATCAAGCATTTGCGAAAGTTTAGTATAGGAAGTTAAGGCAAGAAAATAAGTAAAAATAAGTTTATTTGGACATTTTCTATTTTATATATTTAAAAGCATTTTTTAAATTCATAACTGCTGAGACAATATAACATGTTTAAATTTTAGAAGAAATATATTTTTTTTCTTCTAAGAAAAAGAAAAAAAAATAGAAAAAAGAAAAGAAAAGAAACTAAGAATTTCCGGCATTTTTATTATCTATGATACTGATAATCGAAGCTGAGATTTCTGATGTAACCGGCGGGGTTAGCTTTATTGTTCCGTTTAGGAAAATCGAATCAGAAATTATAAAGTCTTGCACGCAATGAGTTGACGAATAATAGGCATCCTCTGTAACCAAAACAATTTATTCACAGTTCCTATTTACAGCTCTTATATACATTCTTTGATTAAGTAACAAACAACAATACTCAGCAACTTCTAAAGTGTAAAACCCTACATTACTTTTACAAACTCGAACACTAAAACTGTAATACTATCTTAAAACTCTAAAATCATCTTAAACTGACGACATTGACCGAAGCATTTTGAACAACTAACCTGCTGACATGGCGATAATTGTAACTACTAACATGATGCCATTCGAAGTTTACAAAATACATGAAAACAGAGATAATAATAACTAAGTAGAGCATCAAATCTGACGTATGCATTAAAACATAGACAATAATCATGAAGTAGAGCATCAAATCTGACATTTATCTCAAATAATCCAAGACTGTATTATCTCTTTATTTCTAATCAACAAACGGATGTGAGCAAATTTTCTATTGTTGACGGTAAGAAAGAAACACATTCAAATTCATGTTATTTCAGAACAATTAATTTTTCAATATCAATCAAAAGAATTACATTGTTGAACTCTGTATTGTAATAAAAATATTGTTTGAGCAAAAACTCTTTATGCTTATTTTGCGTCTAATTAGTACGTTGACTAAGTGTTCTAGTAAGGAAATTATTTAATTTCTGCGATATATATATATTTTTATAAAGTTTGCGAATACTGTGATAAAAAATGCACAGACCAGCAAATAATTTGAGAAAAACTTTTGGATTGAAAAAGTTTCGTCGAGGTCGATTCAGACCCCATGACAAAGCGTCCCGAACAACGTTTCTGGATGATTTTTTGAAGAGACCAGTTAACACCATACATGGTCAAAAGATTCCAATAAAGGTTAAAAAACCTTTGTTACCTAAACGATTTAAAGAAAGATCTGAACTGAACCATCTTCGGGGAACACGTTTTCTAGAGGATAAGGTTCTTTTCAATCAAAGAAATCATGTAAAATCGCCACTTTTAACCTTTTTCAAAGATGTAAGTACCACAGGCGTGCCTGGTACAGTGGAAAATAAATTACATTCATCATCTCCAGGAGAGTACAATTCTAATTTTGCCATTGTGATTGCTTCTTGCGTCGTGCCAGTATTCCTGATGTTGGTAATTCTTGTCTTTTCCTTAATATCTGCATTGAAGTTCGTTTGTTCCAAAATCAATTTTAAAGATGCAAAGAAACGACTGGAATCTGAAAGGGCACCGTTACTTCCAGTGCATTTAGATAAAGATAACGCCTTCGGAAAAAATGCCCAGTGGAAATGCGACTTTAATCGCGGATCAGAACGTGATGGAAAAGCAAGTGGTGAAGCTTCCGTTACCACTGATAGCTTTGAAATCCCGATGTATGATCCCGGATACGCTTTCAGGGCGAAGAACATTGAAAAACTATCCATACAAAGTAATCAAAACTTGATGATACCTGGAGATGTTTGGGTTACTGGCGGAAACGACCTGATAGATGCTTCAGTTTCACTTCCTGTAAGCCTGACAGGAGTTGAAGATGGCGAACATTACGCCAGCTGTTACACATCAGGGAATTTTAAGAAAGGGGAAAATCCCCGTGTAGAATTTGAAAGCACGACAACAGACAGCACGTCTGAGACGAATTCAGAGAGTGAAAGCGAACGCTACTTATCAGCTTCGGAGGAATTTGAAGATATTTCACTGGAGGTCTTCCTTCTCCAATCGTTTTCCAAGAGGCGTAGAACTCCTGTCTTTAATGCCAATGATTACAGCACTGAAGAGGATTCCGCTCCGTCACTCTCTGCAAGCAGAAAAATCTCCAGAGCAATGAAATATCCGGATCGAGGTTCCGGAACAGCATTTCAGACGAAGCAATTGAACGAGCACTCTGACGGTTTCGATAAGAATACAAAGACGCGAATAATAAAGTGCCAGACGGACATCCTACCAAGGGGACGTCACACGTCAGTTTCTTCTGAGTCAATTACTACTGCAGGAGGAGAGGAAATCTTCAGATATGCACATAGGTTTAAAGGTATTCATCTCCCTCAACCGGGCGTGCACGCAATTCCCTGTAAATACTGTTTTGGAGAGACAAAAAACAGAAATGCCTCTAACGATTTTTCAAAAATACTTGAAAGACGAGGAAATATCCCAACTACTTAAAAGCATCAATATGATAGCAAAAAAGGGGGGATAGTAGAGGGATTCCAAACTGCAACGTCAAAAGTAGACACATTATATCGGATTACGGTTTCCTAGATCGAACTGCAGTAATAACTGGCAGATTTAATGCTCTCCTTCATAATTATTGTCTATGTTTTAATGCATACGTAAG
>Ga0115841_10024_pt1 | contig 10184 bp, 2 predicted proteins | sample InSIn5SAF170_2_FD_83855 | JGI IMG/M metagenome (GOLD analysis project Ga0115841, IMG submission 83855) | reverse complement strand
GATAGTTTATTTAATCTTTTCTTATAAACATGTTCATGTTCAGGGACAAAACTAACTAAATTGTAGGAATTCTTTCTTGTAGAATACTTTGTCAAATTTAAATTTAGTGGAGTCACCAAATGAAATAATTTCATCTTATTATTTTAATTATTTAAGCATCAAACAAAGTAATAAAACAAGAGGGAAAAACAAGGTCGTTTTTTACCGGCAAACAATAGTGTCCCCGACAACGGCACCAAAATGTTTCCGCCCTGAAACACACAGTTCTCCCAAGGGGTTCGTGTGCAACACTTCCGAAAAGATGTTGTGGTTGAGGGAAGGAGAAGCAAGGTTCTCCAAAGGGGTTCTTGGACTCTCAACCTTAGGAGGAAAATGAGAGTTAGAACTCACTGTCACCTCGAGTTCTAACTCCTCCGTTTAGACCCTCTCCTAAATAGGTCAAGGGGGGATGTCTCTATTATTATGGCTTTTTTACCTTAAAAGGTAAAAATTAGGAGATAAATTTGGTTATTAGATTACAATAAACTATATAAAGCAAGCTACTTAATTAATCAACTGAAAGAAAGAATAACAACTACTTTTCTCTAAGAACTTGAAAGGAAACTTTCATTAATCTAAACTATCTAATTCATTCAAATTTCAAATAGACAATTTGAACCAAAATACAAGGACTAGTGCCAAATGCTTATACCAAAAAGAATGACAGAAAAGTAAAATGTGAAGTGGGATGTTTTTCTCGATTTTATGGAATTATTAAGATGAGTTACTTAAGAGTGGATGTTTACTTTGCATGTGTGAGTGAATGATTGCAACAATAATGTTAAAGTGAAACTATCTAAATGTTTGGATTTCAAGAGAAATATCCTCTTAGAATGTTCTGTCACAATTGCTTGAAGTTCCAACTTGGGGGAAGGCTAGCTTCTTGGCACCCGCTCGTGAACAATCAAGTCAATTATGATTATTAGTTCCAAAACAATATAACTCTCTAAAGTTGTCCTAATTAAACTACACCCACTGATTAGTTCCCACGTTCTGAATCTCCCAGATCAAGTTGAAGCTCGCAAGGAGAAGAGCATACTAGGGGAGGTTGAGGGGACTAAAAATAGAAACAAAGGTTTATTCCAACTTTGAAATAACGTGAAAATTAAAAAAAAAAAAACTAAATTATCCTAGAGCCTACACTAACCAGGCCCAAAATTGGGTGATGAGGAGGCTTTTCTAGAAAAGTTAAAATAAAGAAATAAAAAATCAATCTAATTAAAATGAAATTTAATTAATGTTTTGCGGTGCTTGGGTTAATTTTATGTTTGCTTGCTTATGCTTAAAGGAAAATTGCAAAAAATGAAAAATGAGACAAATGACACTTTCCCCCTGTGGGGGATGGAGGTAAGGGGTGCTTAGTGGGCCCCTTGGCTCTTTGTTGTTTACAATAATTGGAGAGGGTAGGTTGGAAATATACTCATATGGTGATTTCCAGTTTTTACAATGTCTTAAAATAGATTATGGTTGAAAATTTTGGTTTTCTGGGGCTCTTCGGAGCCTTCTCTCCAAAATTGGGCAGAGCTTCCTCCTATTTGTTCATAAAATCAGAAAAAACAACAAGCTAAAATGATTCAAATGTGCCCAAAGGCACTTTGAATCACTTAGTTTGGGTTAATACAAAAATATATATACAATGTACAATATTTACAAGTAAAAGAGACTAGATTTCATTGATATAAACTTGAAAAGTTTTCTACTCTTTCTAAGTGTATCAAAAGGATAAATCCTTTTGATATTCCTTTTTCAAAATGAAAAAACAAGATAAGAATAATTTTGTATGTGAAAAACTTAGAAGAAAATGAGTAAGGTTTAAAGAGAAGTCCTTTGGATCGAATCACTCCTTGGGGGATGAGGGTTGTAATCTAATTGGTACTTGAAGAAGTGGAGGATGAATTCAATCCACCACTTGCTTGAAGTTTTTATAAGGTTGCCCTGTATCTTATTGTTTCAAAAAAGATATTAGCATTTACAGATAATTCCTACTAACTTAAATTTATAAATAACTAAGCAATTAACTGAAATCACTTAGAATTTTGAGCCTAAACTGGCAAGAGATTCTAGATCTATTCAAACTAGAAAGATCTAACCTCTTATCAAGTGGTAACACTTCTTTGAAGAGGACCTATAAGCATATGAACATTCAACAAATTTAAATGATACAGATTACCTCATACATTTGGAGCAAAAGATCACCATAAGCCACACAAAGTTTCCCTTCAAAGAACCTCCAAAGTCTTTCTTTATTCAATATAAATTCCAGAGAAATTCAAGTATAGTATCCTTACAATCTTCTTCCTCCTCAACAATGAGAGAGGGTTGCATTATTTATAGAGTGGAAAGAGAGGAGAGAGCTCAAGAGAGCTTGCACCACCTCTCCCAAGGGTTTGCGCCATGTGGAGATGGAACTCCAAGAGGGGGCAGCCACCTCTCATAGAGGATGGCGCCACCTCTCTTAGTGGTTGGCTACCACTTCACTTGTGGTGCCACCACTCCCCATCAAGTAAGACCTCACCAGAAGATTGCACCACATGGGGATTTGCAATCCTCACCCAACCACCTTTGGGTTCCTCCATGGACCCAAAGGTGAGAGAAAGCAGATGGCTCGGTTTGTATACAGGTCCGCAGAATTAGGATGCATGATGATAGGGGGAGTTGCTTGCAGATATGTTATGATGAGATGCAGTTGATGTCACCCTTTGCCATTGATGCCAAAGGGGGAGAGAGATTCAGATGGGAGCATGCTCTTAGTGGGAGCATGAGTTGTTGTCATCAATGACAAAGGGGAAGATTGTTGTTGTAGATTGTCATTGATGCCAACACCAGATTGATGATTATACTTGATGACAACAACAGTTATGATGAGAGCCTACTCACCTGATGGTGACCCTTGCAGTGGTCACAACATGATGCAGCTAGATTGATGTTTGTAGACATGATGAGCTGATATTGTCCCATGAGGACCTTGATGATGTGGTGGAGCCTAGATGATGGAGATGGATGCCTTGATGATGATTGTTGATGATGTAACTCTTGCTGATGGCTTTGAGCCATTACACTTTATGGTGGAGCCCATGGTCCAGTTGATTACTTGATGATTGCTAGGTGATTGGTCCAGTTGAGATGATGATGATCCGATGTCCATGATGATGCTTGATCTATTTGATGATGGAGCCGATGCACTTGATGATGGCCTTGGGGCCATGTTGGAGATGACATCATGATGATGATGTTAGCCTTGTGACATGGTACATTTATTGGAGATGGCTTGATGAGTTTCGGCCATGATGATATACATGATGTGACATGATGCTCTTGCTTGTGATGAGGTACCCTATTCCCCTACTCTTTCATTCACCTCACCTACCTTGCGCTAGCCCCATCTATCCTTGCAAACCCTTGCAAAAACCCTCACACACCTTTCCTTGCTCAAACCCTAGATCAAGACTCAACGAAACTGAACCAAATCAGAGGGGAAGATAGCATATACCACAAGGATCAATAAATCAAGCTATGCCCAAGCTCTGGCATGCTCTGGGCTCCACAATGACCAACACAAAGAAAATCGATATGCAGACCAAAGACTGGTTCGTCCAAGTTCGTCCCACACAAGAGAGAGAGAAACCAGGGCACAAACCCCCAACGACAAGTGAAGGAATCACAACTGGGTAGAGGAAGACCAAAACAACCAACTTGCAAGGTTACGCCCAAGCTCCAAAGACCTGCAATAGAAAATCGATACCCCAAGCTCAATATCACAGAAACCCTAATCTGGACGTAGGAGAGCAAAGGATAAACCACTTGATGAGTGAATGTAAGAGTGAGTGTCTAATGTTGAGGTGACTTCCTTATAAAGGAAGAATTAGGGTTTCTAATACCAAGGACCCTAATTTACCATCAACCCCCTTTTCCTAATACCATGGATCAACATGACTAGGAAACACAACATTATAACATTAAGTTATAACTTAAGTGACTAAACACCCTTTTAATTCAACTCACCTTTATAACTTTAATTATTCACTAGGATATTAAAGTTCCACAACTTTAATTAATCACTAGGCTAATAATAAAGTTATATCACTAGGGAGGGCTAACCACATCATAAGAGTCACTAGGACAAGTAACATCAAGTCATGACACCATACAAGACATACAGGGAGTCTCTCTCAAAGACTATTGGAATCTTTTGGATATTCATCATGGTACTCTGGGAACTTACCGGATGAGTGTAATCCTCTAGAGTCACGGTCCTAGATCTCCAACATTGGGGTAGCTAATCCCAAGTTGTTGATCTAGCTAACCTCCCGAGTGACTCAAAGTCGAAACAATCATACTCATTAGAACCATCACAATCTGGCCTCCAACCAGATCACCCCTAGTCCTGGACTAGGGTGCCCTTAGCGAGCTAGCATGCTTAGGGGCTTCCCTTCTCAAGTTAGAGATAATTCCCTTAGTCTCGGACCAAGGATCATGTCATCTCAGGTTAGAGACAGTTCGTCTCTCGTCAGAGACCTCTTAAACCATATTGAGAGTTGGTGCACCTGTATGGTCCCATGACCATACCCGTATGGTTCTAACCCATACCAGAAGATATTAATCTTGGCTTCCGACTAAGTATCTTCCCGGAGAATGACACTAGAAGCTGATCAGACTTCAACAGCTGCTGTGTGCGCAGGCTGGAACTGGTTGTAAGCCCATCCTTAAAGATAATAAAAGACAACAGTTCCCGTGGACGTAGCTTCCCTCTTGGAAGTGAACCACGTATATATGGTCTTCTTTGTGTGTTTGGTTATCTGTTTATGCTTATGTTAAGTGAATAATCTGGTTAAGTACTGCTTTGTTAAGTAGAGGAATAGATATGCGAAGTATTTGAATATCTGGTTAATAGACAGTTAAGCGTTGATTGAGAATAATCTGCGAAGCTAGTTCGTTGGTCAGTATATATTCAAGTGTTAATAAGTAAGTTGCGACGTATAATATGCGAAGTAAGATTGAGTAATGCGCGAAGTAACTGCGAAGTAGGGAACCCAGAGCTGCGCTGAGTGGAAACACCAGAGTCTTCCACTCCCCCCATAAGTCACTTCGGGTGAGATGGTAGGTCGCTTCGCGACCTGCTGCCGAAAGGGCCGACGATCAAGGGGTTTTTGTCGCTGTGAAGTACAAGTGAATCCCGGGTCTGCCCCAAGCAGCCAACAGTGTGTGGACACTTCTACCAATTTTACTAACTTTTCCCAACAACTTCTTAGAACAAGTTCTTAAGTAGCATACACAACATTTATTAATTTTCAATGCGTAATAATAGTAGATCAACCATGTAGACAAAGTACACCAGATGTAAATGGAAAACTGAATAATATATTCATTGATAAAAACCATTCAATACAATAAGCTGTGGTGATGTGGAAGATCTCTATCTTCGCAGATTTTCTCAGCACCAACTCTTTGTACAAGACCCAACTTGTGTCTCTTGGTGTTGGACACAACAGTCACACTGAGAGGGGGGTTGAATAAGTGTGAGGACACTTTTACCAAATTTTCTTACTTTTCCCAATAACTTCTTATAACCAGTTCTTATATAACATATGCCACATTTATTGATCATTAAAGCAGCATAAGAGTAAATCAATCACAGAGAAGATAGACACCAAATATGAATGGAAAACTCAATAGTATATTGATAAAAACCATTTGATATAATAGTGTCGATGCAGAAGACTTCAATCTTCTCAGATCATTTAGCTCCAACTGAAATAAGAGATCCAACTCTTTGTACTAGACCTAGCTAGTGTTCTCTTGGATCCAACCAAGAGGGGTTTGAGAGATCCAACCCTTAGAGTGTGCAAGACCCAGCTTGCAGGTAGAATGTAGAAAAGAATTGTCTCCAAATCATCAACGTATCAAAACCTCCATCAACCAAGACATCAACCAAGCCAAACCTCCATCAACCAAAGCTCCAAGTCATCAATCAGGTAGCAAGCATCGTCATCCTCCAATAGTCACCTCAAAGCCTCCCTCACATCAGTCAAGAGTCATCACCAGTGTAGCGCTCCATAGATAAGATCCTCCAAGATAGCATACAAAACTAGGGCATCATACCAAGCTCAAAATGTAGCATAGTAAGCCTCCAAGAGTCCAACCAATAGAAATCAAACCCTAGTGCACCTTTTGCTTCATGCTTCAAACCCTTAGCGAACTTGTGGCAAAGTGCACAAGAGCTAGAATGAATGTAGCGAAACTTGCTTGTAGGAAATGAGGTTGGGTTAGAGGTTTATATGGATCTAGGGTGGAATGAGGATAGCGCAATAGTTAAGATAGGTTTAAGGAACATGTAGGCTAGGTTTTAGGATAAGGGTAGCTTAGGGATTAAGCTAAGGTGTAGGGATAGGTTAGCGTAGGTAGGAAGCAAGGTTTGAGTGATAGTAAGAGGCTAGCGTAGGTTAGGAAGAAGGGTTTTAAGCAAGGATAAGGGTAGCGTAGTATAGGAGGTGATGTTTAAGCAAAGGTTTAGGATAGCGTAGTATGGAAGTATGGTTTTAATGTAAGGTAGAGTGGTAGCATAGTATAGAAGGGAAGGTTTTGCATAGAGTAGGGGTTGAGTAATGTGTAAGGAAGTGTTTAGAATAGGCTAGGGTGTAGTGCTAGGATATAGGAAGGGTTATGGGGTAGTATAGTGAGCAAGGAAAGGTGTGTGAGGGTTTTTGCAAGGGTTTGCAAGGATAGATGGGGCTAGCGCAAGGTAGGTGAGGTGAATGAAAGAGTAGGGGAATAGGGTACCTCATCACAAGCAAGAGCATCATGTCACATCATGTATATCATCATGGCCGAAACTCATCAAGCCATCTCCAATAAATGTACCATGTCACAAGGCTAACATCATCATCATGATGTCATCTCCAACATGGCCCCAAGGCCATCATCAAGTGCATCGGCTCCATCATCAAATAGATCAAGCATCATCATGGACATCGGATCATCATCATCTCAACTGGACCAATCACCTAGCAATCATCAAGTAATCAACTGGACCATGGGCTCCACCATAAAGTGTAATGGCTCAAAGCCATCAGCAAGAGTTACATCATCAACAATCATCATCAAGGCATCCATCTCCATCATCTAGGCTCCACCACATCATCAAGGTCCTCATGGGACAATATCAGCTCATCATGTCTACAAACATCAATCTAGCTGCATCATGTTGTGACCACTGCAAGGGTCACCATCAGGTGAGTAGGCTCTCATCATAACTGTTGTTGTCATCAAGTATAATCATCAATCTGGTGTTGGCATCAATGACAATCTACAACAACAATCTTCCCCTTTGTCATTGATGACAACAACTCATGCTCCCACTAAGAGCATGCTCCCATCTGAATCTCTCTCCCCCTTTGGCATCAATGGCAAAGGGTGACATCAACTGCATCTCATCATAACATATCTGCAAGCAACTCCCCCTATCATCATGCATCCTAATTCTGCGGACCTGTATACAAACCGAGCCATCTGCTTTCTCTCACCTTTGGGTCCATGGAGGAACCCAAAGGTGGTTGGGTGAGGATTGCAAATCCCCATGTGGTGCAATCTTCTGGTGAGGTCTTACTTGATGGGGAGTGGTGGCACCACAAGTGAAGTGGTAGCCAACCACTAAGAGAGGTGGCGCCATCCTCTATGAGAGGTGGCTGCCCCCTCTTGGAGTTCCATCTCCACATGGCGCAAACCCTTGGGAGAGGTGGTGCAAGCTCTCTTGAGCTCTCTCCTCTCTTTCCACTCTATAAATAATGCAACCCTCTCTCATTGTTGAGGAGGAAGAAGATTGTAAGGATACTATACTTGAATTTCTCTGGAATTTATATTGAATAAAGAAAGACTTTGGAGGTTCTTTGAAGGGAAACTTTGTGTGGCTTATGGTGATCTTTTGCTCCAAATGTATGAGGTAATCTGTATCATTTAAATTTGTTGAATGTTCATATGCTTATAGGTCCTCTTCAAAGAAGTGTTACCACTTGATAAGAGGTTAGATCTTTCTAGTTTGAATAGATCTAGAATCTCTTGCCAGTTTAGGCTCAAAATTCTAAGTGATTTCAGTTAATTGCTTAGTTATTTATAAATTTAAGTTAGTAGGAATTATCTGTAAATGCTAATATCTTTTTTGAAACAATAAGATACAGGGCAACCTTATAAAAACTTCAAGCAAGTGGTGGATTGAATTCATCCTCCACTTCTTCAAGTACCAATTAGATTACAACCCTCATCCCCCAAGGAGTGATTCGATCCAAAGGACTTCTCTTTAAACCTTACTCATTTTCTTCTAAGTTTTTCACATACAAAATTATTCTTATCTTGTTTTTTCATTTTGAAAAAGGAATATCAAAAGGATTTATCCTTTTGATACACTTAGAAAGAGTAGAAAACTTTTCAAGTTTATATCAATGAAATCTAGTCTCTTTTACTTGTAAATATTGTACATTGTATATATATTTTTGTATTAACCCAAACTAAGTGATTCAAAGTGCCTTTGGGCACATTTGAATCATTTTAGCTTGTTGTTTTTTCTGATTTTATGAACAAATAGGAGGAAGCTCTGCCCAATTTTGGAGAGAAGGCTCCGAAGAGCCCCAGAAAACCAAAATTTTCAACCATAATCTATTTTAAGACATTGTAAAAACTGGAAATCACCATATGAGTATATTTCCAACCTACCCTCTCCAATTATTGTAAACAACAAAGAGCCAAGGGGCCCACTAAGCACCCCTTACCTCCATCCCCCACAGGGGGAAAGTGTCATTTGTCTCATTTTTCATTTTTTGCAATTTTCCTTTAAGCATAAGCAAGCAAACATAAAATTAACCCAAGCACCGCAAAACATTAATTAAATTTCATTTTAATTAGATTGATTTTTTATTTCTTTATTTTAACTTTTCTAGAAAAGCCTCCTCATCACCCAATTTTGGGCCTGGTTAGTGTAGGCTCTAGGATAATTTAGTTTTTTTTTTTTTAATTTTCACGTTATTTCAAAGTTGGAATAAACCTTTGTTTCTATTTTTAGTCCCCTCAACCTCCCCTAGTATGCTCTTCTCCTTGCGAGCTTCAACTTGATCTGGGAGATTCAGAACGTGGGAACTAATCAGTGGGTGTAGTTTAATTAGGACAACTTTAGAGAGTTATATTGTTTTGGAACTAATAATCATAATTGACTTGATTGTTCACGAGCGGGTGCCAAGAAGCTAGCCTTCCCCCAAGTTGGAACTTCAAGCAATTGTGACAGAACATTCTAAGAGGATATTTCTCTTGAAATCCAAACATTTAGATAGTTTCACTTTAACATTATTGTTGCAATCATTCACTCACACATGCAAAGTAAACATCCACTCTTAAGTAACTCATCTTAATAATTCCATAAAATCGAGAAAAACATCCCACTTCACATTTTACTTTTCTGTCATTCTTTTTGGTATAAGCATTTGGCACTAGTCCTTGTATTTTGGTTCAAATTGTCTATTTGAAATTTGAATGAATTAGATAGTTTAGATTAATGAAAGTTTCCTTTCAAGTTCTTAGAGAAAAGTAGTTGTTATTCTTTCTTTCAGTTGATTAATTAAGTAGCTTGCTTTATATAGTTTATTGTAATCTAATAACCAAATTTATCTCCTAATTTTTACCTTTTAAGGTAAAAAAGCCATAATAATAGAGACATCCCCCCTTGACCTATTTAGGAGAGGGTCTAAACGGAGGAGTTAGAACTCGAGGTGACAGTGAGTTCTAACTCTCATTTTCCTCCTAAGGTTGAGAGTCCAAGAACCCCTTTGGAGAACCTTGCTTCTCCTTCCCTCAACCACAACATCTTTTCGGAAGTGTTGCACACGAACCCCTTGGGAGAACTGTGTGTTTCAGGGCGGAAACATTTTGGTGCCGTTGTCGGGGACACTATTGTTTGCCGGTAAAAAACGACCTTGTTTTTCCCTCTTGTTTTATTACTTTGTTTGATGCTTAAATAATTAAAATAATAAGATGAAATTATTTCATTTGGTGACTCCACTAAATTTAAATTTGACAAAGTATTCTACAAGAAAGAATTCCTACAATTTAGTTAGTTTTGTCCCTGAACATGAACATGTTTATAAGAAAAGATTAAATAAACTATC
>Ga0115841_10023_pt1 | contig 10278 bp, 7 predicted proteins | sample InSIn5SAF170_2_FD_83855 | JGI IMG/M metagenome (GOLD analysis project Ga0115841, IMG submission 83855) | reverse complement strand
GGAATGAGACGAGCTGGGTTGAGAAGGAAGCTGATAAGGTGGTTGTGACTTGTTTGGAGTGCCCGGTGGAGATGTAGGTCGGGAAGTGGTGCCGTATGCGAGAGAATTGTTGTACGAGCTATCTCGCCGTGGTCCTCCTTCTGCCAACATTCTTTGTGCGTTCATAGCTGCTGGTGACTGAGCTCGCTGGATCTCAACAGGTCCAACCTGTGAAAAGCTCGACCGTGACTGCATTCCTTCTGTCATGCTACTCATACTACCAGATCTTCCTCTCTGCAGTGACGATGATACGGGTGTGAACCGAAGTTTCACATCCAAAGCCTGTTTAGCCACGAAAGGCAGAGCATTTTTGGTGACCTTGCCTGTAATCGGAGCTTCACACGAGCCCTCATCCTCGGACATGACTATCGACAGCGGCCCTTGACTGACAAGCGGTGCATTGGGCTCAGCATAGTCGTATGCGTAAACAGTATAGTCGATGTCGGGGTTAGCTGTGATCTCCGGACTTGAGTTAAGCACGAGATCAAGGCAGGTTCGGAGGTCGATAATACCATAAATAATACTGTCGTGCTCATTCAGACCTGTGTGTACATCGTATTTCTGCCTGGCCTTCCATAGGCAGGGGTTCTTGTGTTCGGCATCGAAGGTGTAATGTATTCGGAGCAGCACGGGTGTTGTACTTGCTTCTTCGTCTGCCATCTTTCTCACACCTTCTCTTCTTGAACCATCAAACTTCTCAACAGAGACTCATGTTGTGATGACGACCGTTCCCAAATGTTGGCGCTGTCGAGATATAATTGATCAGGGTGGAAAGATTTCGTCAAATGGTATGGTAGCTGCAGATATAAACGCGTCGTAGTGGCAGCGATGCAGCTGTTCTTGGAGTGCAACCGAGCTCAATATGCTAGGTATAACGTTACAAACGGTTCGAGTGAAGGACGCTATCACAAGCAAAGGCAGAAGAAGGAGCAAGTAAGGTTAAAGTGAAGAATGATCGGAGTGAAAACCAAGGAGTATAGCATTATGGTAGATAGTAGCAAATACCAACCACATCTTGAATATAGTGGAGTTGCTATGGGACGTGCAGCAACGCGCGAGACTGAGGGACGACGCGTAGATCATTTGCATCATAGCTCAAGCTAGTACTTACAAGTGGATAGCTAGTGTAGCCTTGCGTTAGCGTGTCAACCACAAGGCTAGTTTAGTATTGCTTGGCAAAAATCTGCCTCCAAATTTCTGGGAACGAATTGGCAGCATTAAGAGTGCTCAATTCCAGAACTTTTTGGAGGGTGGTCTATTCTTTATACTATTTGCCAGCGGCAAGATGGCGGACAATTCGAAGATACAGTACGTGTCCCCTGTCCGTGATACAATCTGCACCAATGCGCCGTGCCTCAGTACATCTCAGGCTATCTTTAGGTGATGTTTGCTGACTTGTTTTGGTGTTTAGAGAGTTGCTTAGCAAGCCAAAGAACGAATTATCGTGAGTCTTCTCCACTCCCTCATCTTTTGATGTTCTTTCCACATCAGTACACGTCGTGACGCGCTATACACTCCACAACTCCGCTGCACAATGGGGTGTTTGAGCTGATTCCGCTCCGCCCTCAACATTGGCAACCAACACCGCCGCCAACACATCGTCGTCGGCGCACTTATGGCACCCCTCCCTTCATTAATAGCATTGAACGATACATGCGACACCATACAATGTTTCCCCAATCGCATCCTCATCGCCTTCTCGTCGCCACCACCCCCTCCACAACAACAAAACTAACCCCCTCCTCTCAGTGAATACGAACTCTCCCTCCTCGAAACCCACGAACTCAGCACAGGCCCCCTGTCAATCCTCATGACCGCAACCCGCACCCACACCCAAGTCCTAATCTCCTGCCGCAACAACCGCAAACTCCTCGCACGCGTCAAAGCTTTCGATCGCCACTGCAACATGGTTCTCGAGAACGTTAAGGAAATGTGGACGGAGCAGCAAGGGAGTGGTGAGAAGAAGAGGGCGGTGAATAAGGATCGGTTTATTTCGAAGATGTTCTTAAGGGGTGATGGTGTTGTGTTGGTGCTGCTCTCTTGATTTGGAATGGAGAATGTGTTGAGTTAAGCGCATGGAGAACCTGTCGGGGTTCTTGTGCAAAGTAGGTTGCAGCATGAACATGGCGAATTGCCATGCAATAACACGCAAGTTTGGAGATCGGACTGCGCAATTATGCGGCCGGTTACAGGAGCGTTACGCGACGGCACGAACGACCAGGAAGAGCTGTTTAGGTATTTCTATGCCTACGGCTACAAAGAGTCGATACCTCAGGAGCAGCATCGAGCGCGACGTTATTCAGAAGATTTTGGGGCATTTATTATGGACTGGGAAATCAGAGATGGATAGTCCCTGCCAGGCGCGTTCACCAAGCAGTATGACGATTACGCAGTGCGAACAAGAAGCGAAGGTCTGGTACTACAATACAGCAGCAACAGTCCCAAATAGGAACGATGACACAGAGTGCCTGCTGCCTGCTACCTTTGAGCTCAAAATTGATGTCCATATCTCAAACAGAAGATCGTCTCCACATATCAACACAACTTGTATTTGCCCTGCTTTCTTGCCTCGCAGTTCTTAGACATGGTCTCAAACAGTTGACATGCCGGCGATCACGGTGCCGCCTCAGCAAGACCATCAAAGAACTCCGCCAACCCCCACGCACCGGGATCAGGTATCTTCCCAATCCACTCCTCTTCACTACCCACGTACACCGCCCGTCCCAAACTAGCCTTCATACCCTTAGTATCTTCTGCGCCTTTCCTACTAGCCTGCGCCGCTGCCTTGATATCGCCATTCTTAGCAAGCGTATCCACAAACGGCACCAAACTATCCATCAGCGTGCGATCACCTGGTGCCGCAGGCGTGTACTTCGCTAGATCTCCTAGTGCGCTCTTGATCGCTGCAGCCCAGGTGTTTGCTGTGACTTCTTGTGACGAGCCTTTGTCTTGTTCTCTTAATCCGTATGCAAGTGCGTTCAAAAAGATTGCGTAGATAGCGCCAGAAGTACCGTCCATGGTGTTCTCGACGACCGGAATAATCTTGTTTAGGAACCCAACAGCGTCAGTAGGCAGGTTACCGGAATCGAGTACCTTGGTAACTGCCTCGGCGCCGCGCTTCAAACCAATACCGCAGTCGCCATCGCCGACGATGCTGTCGTATCTCGTCACATCGGCTTCGGCTGCGATCATGCGTTGGAGACCTGATTTGAGCACCTTGGACGCTAGCGCCGGATCGAGAGTCAAATTTGAGGTTGATGTATCTGCTGTATCTGTCGCATGGTGCTCAAATGTAGCACTGTGGTCGCCTTCCCATGTTGACGTTTGCACGCCCGTGCCGGCCCAGCCGACGGCTTCGGCTGGCAGATCGATAAGTTCGAGCATTGACTTTCCCTGTCCAAGGCCGGTGTCCTCTAGACGCAAGATGGATGCTGACCAACCGAGGCCGTCCAGGGAGGTCAGGAATGTGCCTGTGATAACACGCACGGGTGTAAGGCCATAGTCCGCTTTCAATTGTTGGACAATTTCGTTCGTCGCGCCTGCGAACTCTATCATAGATGTGGCACCAAGGTTGTTCATGAACAGCACAATTTTGTCGTCTTTTGTGATGTTTGTGTAATGTCTGTCTTTGTCATTCGGATCGAGCAATTGTGCCAGCATAATCTTCACAAGTTCTGGCAGTGTAGCTTTGATTCTTCGAGAGCCAGGCTCGTTATGTATACCCATGCCCACTTCGATCTCGCCATAAGGGATCACACCCTCGTCATCACCTTCTTTCGGAATATCACGTCCGGGGACATGTACGCGCTCGAGAGAGGAGCCGAGGGATACAAGGTTCTTGGTGACTTGTTTGGCGAGCTCGTAGACTTCTGTTAGACTTCCACCCAGCTCTGCCAGCGCCCCACAGATCTTTAACACGAGAATTCCACCACCAATACCACGACGGCCGACCTTGCCACCTTTTGCTCGACCCACACCAACATCGTCAGCTATTGCGTAGAATTCTGTCGCTACACCTCCAGCTTTCGCTTTCTCGGCGGCCATACCGAAGTTGAGGACATCACCAGTGTAGTTCATTGTGATAACAAGTACACCCTTCTCAGTTGGTACTCGCGTCAGGACGGCTCTGCGGACCTGTTCTGCGGAGGGTGAAGCAAAGATGGTGCCTGCTACAGAGGCTGTGAGGAGACCTTTGCCCACAAAACCTGCAAAGCCAGGTTCGTGGCCGGAGCCACCGCCCGAGATGATTGAGACTTTCGTTTCACCATCCTTTGTAGGCCGGCGGTATATGATCTTATTGTCTTTGTCAAATGCTAAGGAGGGATTCGTTATAGTCAGAGAGTTTAGTGCCGAGTGGACGAGCACAGTGGCATCGTCGAAGAAATGTTTGATTTGCATCCTATCGGTACTATCTCGTAGCTGAATCAAGGTGGTCTCAGGTAATGCGAATACAGAAGCGAGGACACGATAATCCTAGGAGACTGCATTGCCGTTTAGTATATACACATGCAGTGTCTGATACTCCTCAAGACCATTTCGCGCAATATGCGGGGAGCGAACTAGGAGCAGGCGGGGTCCGATGCTCTTGTTACTCGCAGACGAACCAACCTCGATACGAGATGGAGCAAGCTTGCTCTTCTGTGGGGCCAAAATCAAGAAAGCTCAAAAGAGCTCGGCGATTCTGCCGTGTAGTCGGTCGTGATGCCAGGAAAGGCAGTGGAAGTTCAGATGTTTCGATGCTAGTCAAGGTGGAGATCAGACCTCAGCTTTGACTCCAAGAGAAGGTTAGCCGACCGACCATGAGCCACAGTTCGATGGCTGCCAGTGCGCCACACAACCCCCTTTGTGCTTGACCTCCCAGGGTTTCCTCTTCTGCTAACCCAGTCCCCCTCAAACCATAGTCGATTCCAGAACCACGAATGCCACGCATCAGAACACGGAACATCTTACTGGCTCCGATTCTGCTTGTGATTTCCTTGCTTCTGCTATGGTTCAGCTTACCGTTTCCACCTACAGTGGTGGATTTTGCCAGGGCCGAATACATACAGGCTGTCCTCCAGTCTGGATCATCTCTGACCACCATCCATAAACCCGGCTCGTCTTTCAGAAGTCCTCCTCAGTCTCTAGGCGAAGATCATCAAGAACCTTATCCCAACTTTCAATCAGGCATATTCAACGCCGTGATACTTTCATGGCAACTTCATCATGACCGTGTGGCGAACGCTGTTTCTCTCCAAGTTGGAACGCCATTGAGGACTTCCACCATTCCAGACTTTGGGGGAACTGTCAACTTGACCGAAATGGCTGCCAGGGCTCCAGGCTTTCTCAAGGATGAGATATACATGTGGGCTGCTGCAGGTGACCAGGACGGCATCAGCCCGCCGTACTTCGACTACGCTGATGCAACATTGATCTACCATCAAAGTATTGGGACTTGGCAAGCTGTACATCTGCGATTCCTGGTACCGGCCACTGGAGTCGTACAAGTATGGAAAGATATGCCGAGGTGGGATACTTTCGGTGCTAATGATATCGAATTCATCGATGAAGACGACAAGAGCCGAGGACTTCTTGCCACCTTCGACCTTTTAGGAGTTATCGGTAAGGCATCGAAATCCATGAAGGATATTCAGATTCGTGACTTCGATGGCATGTTGCCCACAAAGACCTATGCCATTCGTCGCTTGATCCTTGCACTGCTAAAGCCGATTGCCTCCTCTACCAGTACCGCTGTTGACAGAGTAGGACCCATGTTCCGTCTATTTGGTCAAGCACTTAAAGTCTTGCTGTTGTTCAGTGTTGGATATCTTTTAGTTGTGTTTATTTGTTGGAAGGTTTGGGGCAATCGACGACCATTTACGACATGGGCTCGAAACTTTTGGCTTACACGACACGTACATCGATACATCAACGGTCCACCTCCGCCAAGTATCTGGGGTCCGAGTGGTCCTCTAGAGAGTGAGGATGAGGAGAAAGGCCATCGACGCGAGCCTGAGGCCCGTATCATACCTGTGACAGGCCTTGTTAGCTTTTTCACGAGCAGCTCACCACTCGACTCTCTATTGGCCTCATTTGACAGTACCAGATGGATGGTACTTCCTATGAGCTCTACGAATTTAAACGCCGTGTCGATCGACAAGGGACGAGAGACTTCGCGCTCTGGGTAGGCTGGTCTCCGAAGGATGATCGCATGTATTCAAAAGTACTCCTTACTTGCAGCATCGTGGTAAAATGTCATGAATGAGGCAGATCCCATTATGGAGACGACTTTGGCAAGCACGTTGATGCCGGATCAGCAATTCTGACTATCGGCAAGCAGGACTGCCAGGCTTTTGCAGTTGCGAGGTCGTCATGTTCAGTCTGATTTTCCGAGTCCTGTGCATTCTCCGCATCTTCCACTTCCACAACTACCTGTACGCATTCAGTTCCGACAGCATTGTTTCGTTCATTCCCCACTTTCAGCTTAGGTTCTACTTCATCGTTGTCATGTAAGGCATATTTCCACAATTACCTGGTACAATGTCATTCAACCACAATCCACGTCGCATCCGCAATAGGCCTCCACAGGACGACATCACTATTTGGGCTGATACACCATGGTACTCATTCCGGCTTCCAGGGGACAACTATCGTCGTTTGATATCCATGATCGCAATAACCCCCTTCTCCAGTGCACCAGCACCAGTGCTTTTTACACAGATCCAGGGTTATTCGAAAGAAAAGATGATAATGACGCTGTGTGCTGAGTGTTTTTACCCACGGGTGAGAGTTGATTGCATAGGAGGCATGATCATCACTCCTCACCTGGGCAATCGGCGGTGCGGGATACACGCTTTGCAGGCGCAGCATGCACGCTCGGCAGCCAGATTGGCCGAGCTCCAGACCAGCACAGAACGGGATGGTGGTGTGAGTGCGGAACATTTCGTTGTCGCGCTCACACTTTCTGTGTTAAACGGCACATTCAAATCTTTGTTTGCTGGACGAAGACTCATCTGGCGTTACATTGATAACGATCAGATCAAAACTAATCGCTACAGATTCACAACCTGGGATCATGAATTAGCGCCAATGGAACATAGTTTACTCGATTTCTTCCTCTCTGTCAGAGAACCATTCCGTTGCGCTCATGCCCCTGGTTGCTGGAAATCGTCCAATCCCAAGATCGAGATCCTACATCCCGCCATACAAACACCATTCATGCTCACGCAGCATGACGACGTATCTCATTTCAGGAGTCTTACCAGAAGCATTTGGCTACACGTGTGTGGAGGAGAGTGGGTCAACATAGCGGGAATAGCTCTGGGCATGGCCAATTTTCCATTCATGCCATTCTCTCGAAATCCAGTGACTGTTCCAGATATTCTGGCATACGAAACTTTGATCACACGAGGAGTTGTGCCTGAGTGGAAAGTGGTAATCAAGACGTTTCTCGCGAACACAAGTCCTTCAGGAAGACGGATATACCGTGGGATAGTGGCAGTGTAGCGCACTGCTCTATATAGAATACGTTCTTAACGGGACAATAGGTCATAGGACTCTTAGCTAAATTGGCACTTTTGCTTCAATATTAGGTCTTTTTGACCCAGCTTCAACAGCTATATGCTGTTCACGAAGACCACTACTCCTCGAACTGTCATCACAATAATATCTCCATTAGCCTTGCTCTCCTCAACCTTCCAGAAGCATCCACAAAAAGTAACGACACTAATCCTGATCTTCACAAGCAAGAACACCATACCTCATTAATGTAGACATCGTCCTTCTCTCGCCGCTGGGCCCTGCAAGACACAAGATCCCATAACCAAACACAGCGCACTGCTAACAAAGACCGTCAGGGACACAACGGTGTAAACCCCTCCATTGCATCTTATGCCATGTCATGTCATGTCATACCAAAGATGTACGATCAACCGTAGCCATATTACATGTACACCAGTAATCATCAGCATCTTTCATCTATGTACGTACGTTGTTTCAACATGGATTTTGCGTACACTGCACTTCGTCTCGCACACTGGCATTCCGCATGTCTATCTAACCACGCCACTCCAAGTTTCATGTCTTCCTCTTCCTCTTCCTATTCTGCCCTGACTCTGGTACTGTGTATGCCGTTCATCAGCTGTCTATACTGGCAGCCACTGGCTGTTAACTTCTTTGCTATGGTACGCTACAGTCCCAATGTACAGTTTGCTGCACTTTGCATGTACTGTACTGTAGCCAGAATTGGATACAGGACAGGGTCAGAAATGGCGAAGGAGGACTGACTCCTAGGCATATCGATTGTGGTGGGAAGAGTTGTTGGATAAAAACAAAAGCGAAAGGGTTTGGGTTGAATCTCTTGTGTACCTATGTATAGTTTGAAGCCAACTCAACTTAACCTAAGTCAACTGCTGACACTGTCAAAGACCTTGCTTCTGCTATTGACACACTCCAACGAAGGGAAATCACAGTTCTCACTGCATAAGTCACGTAAGTACAGCACTAATATACCCCAAATAATAACTAGTCCCCGAACTAATACTCGCCACAGTCCCATTCTTTAACCAGCAATTCGTCCCATACCCACCCTTCGCCACGCTCTCAAAATTGAAATCCGGACTAAAAGTAACAGCCGCACACACCTGCGTTCTCCCAATCTGCTTACTGCAGATCGTGTACTGTGAGCATGCGACTGTGCAATCGCTTAGGGCGTAGGCGACTATGCTGACAATGTCGGCTAGAGGGAGAGGGTTACCGGACGCATCGTTTTGGTTGGAGATGCCTAGGTTTAGGTTGCGGTCGCAGTTGATGCTGTATTTATCACCTAGTGAGTTTGTGAATATGAGAGGAAGGAGGGAGCAGTTGCTGTAGATTGTGTAGATTGCGTCGGTGGGGACAGCTTGGTAGGCTAGGAGGAGGCCCGAGGAGGTTGTGGATGCTGTTGAGGGCGGGGTGGTGCTTGTGGCTGTGCTGGTTGGGCTAGAGACTGGGGCAAGAACGCTGTGTTTTGTTATCAGTATCTAGGACTTTTTGGGATGGACTGGTTCGCTGTGCAGACGGTTTACGTACCTGATAGTGCTGGTCTTTTGTTTGTGGCATTGGGCTAGAGAGGCTCCGAGGCCCCCTCCAACACCAGCAATGGTGGCAATAGCAAGCAGCACGATGCCACCAACGATCCACCAAAACTTTCTTGGAATGCTACTGTTGTGTCCATGATCTTGTTCTACAGCAGTCTGGTTCAAGACGGGATGTCCGGAATATGCTTCTTTTTGTGCCTGCGGAGGAAGCACAGATGGTTCGGATGGATGCAATCCACCAGGCTGACGTGTGTCTCGCCAGTGTTCAAGGCCTGGTTGGTGCTGGTTGGAATATTCATTCTGAATCTCGAGCCCATCGTTGGACCGCTGCGAATAGGATTTGTCTTGAGGTGTGTAAGATGTGGAAGACATCTTCAAGTCGTTGCCAACATAAATTCGGAAATTCCGCAGATTGAATATGTGTGTAGCTTGGATGACGGAGGCAAATTCAAGATGTGCGAGTTCGATCGACGACTTTGCTCCCCAGGCTGGGGCGACAAGGCATAAACACGCAAGACGTTTTTCAATATCAGCCACCAGCATGGCTGATGGCCGTTTCAATGCAAACTGCTGTAGACATCCTTGCATGAAGACCTTCAACACTTCTCATTGGTAAAAGTGTACAAGCATCAGAGGCCGGAAGGCGGCCCTGAATGGATATGTAATTGGTAGGGCCAATTGCAACTCGAACGTGTCTCCCAGTATTTGTTCCACCACATTTTGATCTTTGAGCAGGGCTGTGAGGTACAGCCATTCTTCTGCAGTATGTTTTGATCGGCTGCAGCAGCCTGAACACAAGACGACGGAAGTACGATCCAAACATGATGGTGTTTCGGCCTTCGAAGTAATCAACCCCACTATGAGGCATAGTATAGACCAATGGTAAAGGTTGATCTCCACAACTTCTCACTGATATCCAGCCGGTCAACAAGGTGGATCTTGATACTAAAACGTAGAGACGGCTGAGATTGCTGTCTTGCCGTGAACGCGGCAGGTGGTTGCAAGTTGCGATCCTTGCCCTACCAATATGAGTGGTGAGGAGGATTTTGGCCCCTGCGGAGCATCCAACCGGGTCGCATGCTCGATCGTCCACGTTCTTTGGAAACCGATAGACAGGGACCCCGTATCTCAAGGAAATCAAGGCCAGTTCGTGTGTTGTGGCAGTTATGCAAGAAATTGTAGC
>Ga0115841_10022_pt1 | contig 10349 bp, 12 predicted proteins | sample InSIn5SAF170_2_FD_83855 | JGI IMG/M metagenome (GOLD analysis project Ga0115841, IMG submission 83855) | reverse complement strand
CTACTTGCTCGTCAAATGCCACTTTCACACCCCCTTCGTCCAATGCTTAAGGGACACTGCAACTTTCTAGCACAAGTCTATGATATCCACTAATATGAGTCTAGATGAAAATTAGATAATGAGCCCCAATGATTCTTAACCAAGCCTTCAAAATCACTCTCTACGGATTGGACTGATCCTCACATCAATTATTTTTCAATATGATTTAAAATGAAGGTTTGATTGACGTAGAACTGTCATCCTTGGCTCTAGCCAGGAATAATCACTGACCTAGTAGGGATAATGTTGCCAAGCACTTGGACCATTTTCTAATTTTGGAATCTTTGGTGGCCTTGGTTGCAAATGTGAGATCATAGGTGATTAATTCCTCCATTTCGAATCATAATCCAATCGTTCTTCAATTGGAAATGAATAATCAACAAATTAAATACCACTTTAAGTTTAATTATGTCTAGATCAAAGAGAGTGATTTTGAAGGCTTGGTTAAGAATCATTGGGGCTCATTATCTAATTTTCAATCTAGTTCTCATATGAAGACCCTAGTCAAATAACTAAAAAGTTTGAAATCATTGGTCATTAAGTGGGATATTGATAGGAAAGCGACCATAAAGCAATATTTATGTCATATCGAGTTGGAAGTGGATCGTATTTTTTCTCTGAATAGGTACGGTTTGTTAAATTTTGTGGATAAGATGAGAATTGATGAGCGTGAAGGAAATAAGCTTGAAATTTTTAAGAAGGATGAGGCCACTTGGCACCAAAAGAGCTGGGCTCTTTGATTGGTTAATGGGTACCTCAACACTAAATTCTTTCATATATCGCCAACCATAGGAGATCGATGAATTCTATTTGGGAATTGGAGGGCAATGGGGGGAAGACTCTCACAGGTCAGCATGATCTTAAAATAGAGCCCTATAATAATTTTCAAAATGTCTTCAAATAGCTTAGGAATTTGTCTACATTGGATCAATTAGCTATTGTGTAATGTTTTCCAAGTTTATTTTATGAGGAAGAAGGTAGGGAGGCGGCAAGACTGTCGTCTCTAGAAGAGATTTTAGATATCCTTAAGTGATTATCCAAAAATAAGAGTCCAGGCCTAGATGGCTAGATGGTTAACTTTAATCTATCTTTTTATGATATGATTGGACTTGAGTTAGTTGAGGTGGTGAATGAGTCTCATCTCCAAGTAAAAGTGGTGGGAGCATCAAACACTACCTTTATAACTTTGATTCCTAAGGGAGTACAACCTAAAACCTTTAATGACTATAGATTCATCTCTCTGTGTAATTTTGTTTACAAGATCGTCACAAAAACTATTGCTAATCATTTGAGGTCAATAATGTTGAGGTGGATGTCTAAAGAAAAATTCGGATTTTTGAACAATAGGCATATTTTAGATGCCATTAAAGTGGCATAGGAAACAATGAATTCTATCAAGTCTAAGAAGTTGAATTCACTTATTCTTAAGCTAGACCCAATTAAGGCTTACGATAGAGTGAACTGGGATTTTTTGAGGCTAGTGCTATTACAGGTGGGTCTTAGCCTTGAGGCTGCTAACTAGATTATGGCTTGTGTCACCTCAACCAACTTTGTTATTCTTATAAATGGTGAGCCTACTGTTTTTTTTTAAATCTCTAGAGGACTTCGCCAGGGATGTTCATTATCTCCTTTTATTTTCCTTTTCATTATGGAGAGGTTGAGTAGGCTCATTCTTAAATATAAAAGTTAGGGGAATATCAAGGGGGTCAAAATGGCCCAGCTTATCAGGATAACCCACTTGTTGTTTGGGGAAGGTACTCTAGAGGAGTGAAGCACTTAAAAAACTATATTGGACACTTTCTACAATGCTACAGGTATGTTGATTAGTGATAATAAATCATCTTTTTTGGAATTTGGGATGGATGAGGATGTTCTTAGGAAAATTAAGGATTTTTCCCTTTTGAAGTTAAATCACTAGATGTTGGATTTAAATATCTTGTATATTTTTTAAATCCAAACAATTATTTGAAGGAAGATTGGTTGTGGTTAGCTAAAAAGTGGAAAAAGGGATTGGTTTGTGGTGTAACAGGTGGCTCACGTTAGGAGGTAGATATATTTTGGTCAAGTCGATTTTGGAAAATATCCCAGTGTATTGGTTGTCTTTGACTAAGATTCCTATATATATTCTAGATATTAATAGAAGGATACCCTTTAATTTTTTGTGGACTAGAAGAAAGGAGAAGGCCTCCTTTCACCTTGTTAAATGGTAGGATCTTGTCAAGCCTAGAATGTTGGGAATAAAGTGGACCTACCTATTTAGATCTTAGTGATATGTATACATGAGATCTATCATATCAAGCATGCATCAAATGAAATGAGAACACACATAACAATAGTTACAAGGAATCTACCCTGTAAACCTTTTGAAGGAAAACCAACAAACAAGGGAGCTTTACTGCTCTTACTCTATAGCACAACCCTTTTACAGTAATTACAATAACAATCAAAAATAACTCACAACATCATCCTTAAAACCTCTCGACTTGTTCTACATCACTTTGTATTTATAGATGCAAAACAACATTGGTCCAATGGGATGAATTAGTTACCATGGGTTTGACCATGTCAATACTGATCTCAGCTAAGTAATTCCAATTTATAACTATCTTAATTGATTAGTTATCTTTGACCATGTCAACCGACATTCCACGCTATAACTTCGTCAAACTCCTATATTCATGCATTGACCTACTTCTGTAGTCGACTTTGTCAATCCCATCCATCTACCTTCCTTCATTCTTCATTATCTAAATTTTCTACTTACTCTTTCAAAGAGTGCTCCTCCTTTCTCAAAGAAATTATCTACCCTGATATTGTCTCGAAGAGCTTGTGTGCTCTTATACCACAAATGATGACGGGGCCTAGGGAAACCTGATAAAAAATTTACACTCAGTGTAAAAATTCAAATTCTGCCACCTTTTCTAAATTTATCCGAAGCCAAAATTGGCACTATGGCCAAACTTTCTCGTTAACTTGGCAGTTTCTCCAAATATCCGCTAAACCTCTCCTGTCTCAAACTGGACTTCAACTGGCGGTCAACTATAATTCTATCCTTTTCGGGTCCATGCTCCATGGACAAGCTCCTTTCTCCTTTCCTGTATCTATCTGCTTCCAAATACGACAGATGTCAAAATTGTGGTTCGATGAACCCTTCAGTTTCGCGGATGCCCTCGACAACTCTACACTCTACCCAACCCACACTCCAACTTCCAATTGCACGGCTATTGTCCGATCCTTCAACTGATCCGATGGTCCAACATTCTCCCCATGGACTCCACTCCCATTTCCACTGGGATCTTCAAGAAATTTAACTGGATTTAAAATCCATTTCATGTCCACCAAGAGAGCAACCCAACTCAACCTCCACCAAAATTCACGCAACATCTCGGACATGCTTAAGTCGTTGATCATAGAATAGATCCGACACTTCTGATCCTTCCACGTGGATCCAAGCCACTTCACCCTCTAATGTCACCTTCACCTAACATGTGGTGCTTTATGCACCAAACACATGGCCACCTCAAAGTTTCCACTTCACCATACGAATCGTTCAACTCTTGATGACACATGTCATCACATATGGATGACACACAACCATATCTTGCTCTACCATCTGGCACTTCGTCAACTGACACTTGTCCTTATCTGCTAACTCAACATTCCTTTCTCCCATGGCTGGACTTCAGTACGTCATATTTCATATTCTTTTCAGCTCCACTAGGGAACCCGTGATGAACCTTCACTCTTTGACTTTCACCCAGTAGTACGATTATGTGTGAGCCATAGATATCTTCCTAGATCGGACTGTCACAAATACCTCTCTGTAGGCACTTAACTGAGATTGTACTTTTTCCACGCAAGGATTTCTCCACCATTGATCTACTTATGATCTAATAGTCATAATCTATGCCTCCTACTTGCTCATCAAATTCCACTTTAACACTGCCTTCATCCAACACTTAAGGGACACTTCAACTTTCTAGCATGAGTCTATGATAGCTATTGATTTGGGTCTAGATGAACGACCTAGATCTTCCCTTTGATACCACTTGTTACCGGTCAAACTCTCTTGGAATAGCTTCACCATTTAACGAAATAACAACTTCCCTGAGCAATGACCATCTCAACAATCAATTCCCCTTCTTGATGCACGGTAAAATCTAGCCATGACCAACAAACCCACACACAACACCATTAACTTCTATCGCAGGTTTAGAGAGCAAAAGGACACCAACCTTTGATTTTCTCTCAATCCAACGGTCAGGATTTAAGTTAAGCACAGGGTGTTGGTGTTAACCTCCATTGTAACTTTGTCACCCAAGCACACCTATGCCATCGATCTAAATCTTGTGAAGGGATGAGATTACATCCTATAAACCAATCGAAGTTCACCTGAGTTGAACTAGTATCAGAAACCTTAACACAGATTGTAGCTTTTCTATGTGAAGGAAACATGAAAAGTTGATTTGTCACAGATCATCCGTGGACGTTCAACTTCAAATAAAAATGACAAAGACACTCTTCACAAAAATTTAAAGTGCACGAACCATTTGTAGATTCCCATTGAACTATTGCTCGTAACACAAGTTACTCACACTCAAATGATAGTAACTTAAATATTCTTCATGGAATCAACACCATTCGATTTACAGAGATATATTGTACAGTAATGACGGAATAAGAAAATAAATAGAGATGTATCTACTTCCAAAACATTCTTTATTAACATGCATATCCTCCACTTTATAGATAAAATATTCATCTAATTCATTCAAAAACTTACAGAAGAACAAAACTACTCTGCAACTCTTCTACTCTATGTGCTTCTACTTCTTCCTTCTATTCTCTTTTTTTTGTCCTTTGGTTCTCTCTCTCTCTCTCTATCACCCCAATTACATAAACTTTTTAAAACCCTACTCTAACTGAAAACAAGGATCAATTCGACTGCCCTAATCTTGATAGCTTCCTACTAATTCTTGGGTTCTCATAACTCATCACTGAGAATAGAACTCATTACCCATTATTACAAAGACTTCTCGAATACTATCTTGCAAGTTTGGTTACAATATCTCTTCTCTAATTAACAACAGATATTGTAACCAAACCTACACGATAGTATTCAGGTAGTCTTTGTAATAATGGGTAACGAGTTGTATTCTCAGTGATGAGTTACGAGAACCCAAGAGTCAGTAGGAAACTCTCAAGATTAGGGCAGTCAAATCAGTCCTTGTTTTCAGTTAGAGTAGGGTTTGAAAATGTTTATGTAATCAGGGTGATAGAAAGAGAGAGAATAGATGCAAAAAAAAAGAATAGAATAGAAGGAAGAAGTAGAAGCGCATAGAGTAGCAGAGTTATAGAGTTGTAGAGTAGTTTTGTTCTTTTGTAAGTGTTTGAATGAATTAGATTAATATTTTACTTATAAAGTGGAGGATATGCGTGCTAATAAATAATGCCGTGGAAGTAGATACATCTTTGTTTATTTTCTTCTTCCATCATTACTACACAATATCTCTCTGTAAATCGAATGGCGTTGATTCCATGAAGACTATTTAAGTTACTATCATTTGAGTGTGAGTAACCTGTGTTATGAACAATAGTTCAATGGGAATCTACAAATGGTTCCTACACTTTAAATTTTCATGAAGAGAGTCCTTGCCATTTTTGTTTGCAGTTGAACGTCCACAGATGATCTGTGACAAATCAATGTTTCATGTTTCCTTTGCATAGAAACATTGCAAGCTGTGTTAAGGTTTCTGATACTAGTTCAAGTCGGGTGAAGTTCAATTGGTTTATAGGATATAATCTCATCTCTTCACAAGATTGAGATCAACAACATAGTTGTGTTTGGGTGACAAAGTTACAATGGAGGTTAACACCGTCTCCTTGTGTTTAACTTAAAAGTTGACCGTTGGATTGAGAGGAAATCAAAGGTTGATGTCCTTTTGCTCTGTAAACCTGCGATAGAATTTAATGGTGTTATGTGTGGATTTGTTGGTTGTATCTAGATATGACCATCCATCAAGAAGGGAAATCAACAATTGAGATGGTCTTTGCTCATGGAAGTTTCTATGCCATTAAATAGTGAAGCTATGCCAATAGAGTTTGACTGGTAACGAGTGGTTTCAAAGGGAAGATCTGGGTCATTCTGGGCCATTCATCTAGACTCATATTAGTGGATATCATAGACTTGTGCTAGAAAGTTGCAGTGTCCCTTAAGCATTGGACGAAGGGGGTGTGAAAGTGGCATTTGACGAGCAAGTAGGAGGTAGAGATTACAACCGTTAGATGACAAGTAGATCAACGGTGGAAAAATCCTTGCGTGGAAAAAGTGAAATCTCAATTAAGTGCCTACAGAGAGGTATTTGTGACCATGTGATTTGGGAAGATATCTATGGCTCATGCATAACCAAACTACTAGGTAAAAGTAGAAAAGTGAAGGTTCATCACAGGCTCCACAATGGAACTGAAAAGAATATGAAATTCGTCATATTGAAGTCCAACCACAAGAGAAAGGAGTGTTGAGTCAGTAGACGAGGACATGTGTCAATCGACAAAGTGCCAGATGGTAGAACAAGGTATGGCCACGTGTCATCCAGATGTGATGACACATATCATTGAAAATTGAATGATTCAGATGGTGAAGTGGCACCTTGGAGGTGGCTACATGTCTGATGCATAAAGTGCCACATGTCAAGTGAAGGTGACGTCAAAGGGTGAAGTGGCTTAGAGTCACATGGAAGGATCATAAGCGTTGGATATATTCTATGATCAACAACTTGTGCATGTTTAGGTTGTTGTGTGAATTTTTCTAGAGGTCAAGTTGGGTCGCTTTCCTAGCGGACTTGAAATGGATTTTAAATCCGGTTAAATTTTTGGAAGATCCCAGTAGATGTGGGAGTGGATTCCATGTGGAGAACGTCGAACCATCATATCAGTTGAAGGGTCAGATGATGGGCATGCAATTGGAAATTGGAGCGTGGGTTGGGTAGAGTGTAGAGTTGTTGAGGGTGTCTGCGGAACCGAAGGATTCATAGAACCACAGTTTTGAAATCCGTCATGTTTGGAAGTAGACAGATATGGGAAAGGAGAAAGGAGCTTGTTTGCGGAGCGTGGACCTCAAAAAGGATAGAATTATAGTTGACTGTTGGTCAAATTCTGGTTTGAGACAAGAGAGGTTTAAGCGGAGATTTGGAGAAACTGCCACGTTAGCTAGAAAGTTTGGCCACAATGCCAATTTTGGATGAAGATAAATTTAGCGAAGGTGGCACAATTTGAAGTTTTGCACAAAGTGTAAATTTTTGATTAGGGTCCCCTGGTCCTTGTCATCACCCTCCAAAGTATTTGTGTAGCCAATGTTGCGCCAAATAGATAAATATGTTTAAACCCCCATCCCACATAGTTTCTATGTTGAGGTGTTATCTTATTTCTAGTGTTGGTCAAAGTAGTTCAACTGAAACAAGATCCGGTTGGTGGTCAAGCCAAGTCAAAGGTCAATGGGTTGACAGGTCGACGAAAGTAGTCAGGGTATGACCGAGAGGAACAAGGTTGATGGATGGGATTGACAAAGTCGACTACAGAAGTAGGTCAATGCATGAATATAGGAGTTTGACGAAGTTATAGCGTGGAATGTCGGTTGACATGGTCAAAGATAACTAATCAATTAAGATAGTTATAAATTGGAATTACTTAGCTGAGATCAGTATTGACATGGTCAAACCCATGGTAACTAATTCATCCCATTGGACCAATGTTGTTTTGCATCTATAAATACAAAGTGATGTAGAACAAGTCGAGAGGTTTTAAGGATGATGTTGTGAGTTATTTTTGATTGTTATTGTAATTACTGTAAAAGGGTTGTGCTATAGAGTAAGAGCAGTAAAGCTCCCTTGTTTGTTGGTTTTCCTTCAAAAGGTTTACAGGGTAGATTCCTTGTAACTATTGTTATGTGTGTTCTCATTTCATTTGATGCATGCTTGATATGATAGATCTCATGTATACATATCACTAAGATCTAAATAGGTAGGTCCACTTTATTCCCAACATTCTAGGCTTGACAAGATCCTACCATTTAACAAGGTGAAAGGAGGCCTTCTCCTTTCTTCTAGTCCACAAAAAATTAAAGGGTATCCTTCTATTAATATCTAGAATATATATAGGAATCTTAGTCAAAGACAACCAATACACTGGGATATTTTCCAAAATCGACTTGACCAAAATATATCTACCTCCTAACGTGAGCCACCTGTTACACCACAAACCAATCCCTTTTTCCACTTTTTAGCTAACCACAACCAATCTTCCTTCAAATAATTGTTTGGATTTAAAAAATATACAAGATATTTAAATCCAACATCTAGTGATTTAACTTCAAAAGGGAAAAATCCTTAATTTTCCTAAGAACATCCTCATCCATCCCAAATTCCAAAAAAGATGATTTATTATCACTAATCAACATACCTGTAGCATTGTAGAAAGTGTCCAATATAGTTTTTTAAGTGCTTCACTCCTCTAGAGTACCTTCCCCAAACAACAAGTGGGTTATCCTGATAAGCTGGGCCATTTTGACCCCCTTGATATTCCCCTAACTTTTATATTTAAGAATGAGCCTACTCAACCTCTCCATAATGAAAAGGAAAATAAAAGGAGATAATGAACATCCCTGGCGAAGTCCTCTAGAGATTTAAAAAAAAACAGTAGGCTCACCATTTATAAGAATAACAAAGTTGGTTGAGGTGACACAAGCCATAATCTAGTTAGCAGCCTCAAGGCTAAGACCCACCTGTAATAGCACTAGCCTCAAAAAATCCCAGTTCACTCTATCGTAAGCCTTAATTGGGTCTAGCTTAAGAATAAGTGAATTCAACTTCTTAGACTTGATAGAATTCATTGTTTCCTATGCCACTTTAATGGCATCTAAAATATGCCTATTGTTCAAAAATCCGAATTTTTCTTTAGACATCCACCTCAACATTATTGACCTCAAATGATTAGCAATAGTTTTTGTGACGATCTTGTAAACAAAATTACACAGAGAGATGAATCTATAGTCATTAAAGGTTTTAGGTTGTACTCCCTTAGGAATCAAAGTTATAAAGGTAGTGTTTGATGCTCCCACCACTTTTACTTGGAGATGAGACTCATTCACCACCTCAACTAACTCAAGTCCAATCATATCATAAAAAGATAGATTAAAGTTAACCATCTAGCCATCTAGGCCTGGACTCTTATTTTTGGATAATCACTTAAGGATATCTAAAATCTCTTCTAGAGACGACAGTCTTGCCGCCTCCCTACCTTCTTCCTCATAAAATAAACTTGGAAAACATTACACAATAGCTAATTGATCCAATGTAGACAAATTCCTAAGCTATTTGAAGACATTTTGAAAATTATTATAGGGCTCTATTTTAAGATCATGCTGACCTGTGAGAGTCTTCCCCCCATTGCCCTCCAATTCCCAAATAGAATTCATCGATCTCCTATGGTTGGCGATATATGAAAGAATTTAGTGTTGAGGTACCCATTAACCAATCAAAGAGCCCAGCTCTTTTGGTGCCAAGTGGCCTCATCCTTCTTAAAAATTTCAAGCTTATTTCCTTCACGCTCATCAATTCTCATCTTATCCACAAAATTTAACAAACCGTACCTATTCAGAGAAAAAATACGATCCACTTCCAACTCGATATGACATAAATATTGCTTTATGGTCGCTTTCCTATCAATATCCCACTTAATGACCAATGATTTCAAACTTTTTAGTTATTTGACTAGGGTCTTCATATGAGAACTAGATTGAAAATTAGATAATGAGCCCCAATGATTCTTAACCAAGCCTTCAAAATCACTCTCTTTGATCTAGACATAATTAAACTTAAAGTGGTATTTAATTTGTTGATTATTCATTTCCAATTGAAGAACGATTGGATTATGATTCGAAATGGAGGAATTAATCACCTATGATCTCACATTTGCAACCAAGGCCACCAAAGATTCCAAAATTAGAAAATGGTCCAAGTGCTTGGCAACATTATCCCTACTAGGTCAGTGATTATTCCTGGCTAGAGCCAAGGATGACAGTTCTACGTCAATCAAACCTTCATTTTAAATCATATTGAAAAATAATTGATGTGAGGATCAGTCCAATCCGTAGAGAGTGATTTTGAAGGCTTGGTTAAGAATCATTGGGGCTCATTATCTAATTTTCATCTAGACTCATATTAGTGGATATCATAGACTTGTGCTAGAAAGTTGCAGTGTCCCTTAAGCATTGGACGAAGGGGGTGTGAAAGTGGCATTTGACGAGCAAGTAG
>Ga0115841_10019_pt1 | contig 10484 bp, 5 predicted proteins | sample InSIn5SAF170_2_FD_83855 | JGI IMG/M metagenome (GOLD analysis project Ga0115841, IMG submission 83855) | reverse complement strand
GGATTATAAGGGTGGTACCTGGTTATGAATAAACAGGCTATTCCTATGCCCCGGATATGCAACTGCTTGTGCATCTCTGACACAAGAAACCACTGATGAAACTACTGATGGTGTTGGTGCTGCTGATGCCACTGATGCCTATGGCTCTGCTTCCCTAGCCGCCGGGCCAACCCATGCCTTTGCTACCCCAGATGCTGCTGGTAGGGCTGCTCCTGGAACAAAATCAGCTCGATCAACTGGTGATGCAACCGGTGGCTAAGCAACTAGATATGGAACCGGATTCAACTGGAGCTGATGAAATTGGTTATCCTAAGTAAATTGCATCTGCTGTCTCTGCCTCCCTTCGCCCGGCTCGGATCATCGTTTCTTGGAGCAAAAGGCAATGCTTAAATAACATATATTGGAACTATAGTTGATGTTGGAGCATCGGGTACAATATCGTATCCTGGAACACAACTTCTATGAACAGCACCAGATACATGTGTGGTAGGAACGGAGGAAGATACCGGAGCGCCTGCTACTGATGCTGGGAGATATAGACAAGGAACAGGATATGCTGGTCGATTAGTTCGAGGAGATGCTGTAAGGGAACTGAGCAAGGTACTGGCTCTTCAACAAGCTATCAAACCGGTATCGATCTCGATGTGCCGGCACTTCAACCGCGGGGTCCTTTACTCCTGGTTTAGGGTCAAGAGCTGGAATTGGAGGTGGCGGATCAGCAGTTGAATCATATGTCGGATTCACCGATCTAGAAAGAGAATAAAGCCAGTCAAGGTCAGCCAGGGTAAGTAAAGTAAGGCCGGTAAGGTAAGGAACTAACTGTAAGGAACTGCCCCGCTAGAGCTTTTAACCCGCTAAGGAAAGGACAGACACCGATCATCTAGATACCGCCCGCTAGAGATTGATTCCGCTATTTATTGAGGTTCTATGGACGGACTAAGATCATCTTGAGCCCGCCCCGCTATTGCATTGAGCTGGAGATCTATTGGAACTGCCCCGCTATACATAGAGCCCGCTGATAACTCACCCGCTTGATCTTGATACCGCCAATTTCGAGGTTGCTAAATAAAAGAAGGGAAGGGAAGGACGGACACCTATGATATCTTGAGCCCGCCCCGATATCGATTCCGCTTAAAATGATATGAGAGGTTATAATCAAATACTAATTGAATCTCGTCCCGCTACAGCATTTATCAAAAGTGCTGGAATACATACAAAAATGAAAGAAGGAAGGAATGAATGAAGGAATGACACCCACCTATGCATCTACATTACCCGAGGTTAAGACTGCATGAATATAATTGAATAGAGGTTAACCTTTTGCTTTCCGGTACCTTAACTATAATGATCCCGCTTAGGCAGGCTGATACTACGGATATCTTATTCTCAGAGGCTGACGACTGGAGCTTATCTCGCCTATAAAGCAATGATGAGGCTCATTCTATCGAATTGTTACTAAACACATCGCCTAATAATCTCTCAGCACTATGAGACCCCCAATATTACTAATGCCTTATAATTTGATATATTTTCCCTGCTTTGATGGGGTTGATACTACTTCAACAAAGTAAGCCATACCATTTTTTAGCACTTCAGCATTTGATAAAGGTTAGCTTCAGCATTTGATAAAGGAAGCACTTGAGCATTTGATAAAGCACTTTAAATTATCGAAAGGAATGGAGCTTCACCGTAGAGCTTTCTGGTCACTATACTCTGATGATCTCGCTATGATTCTCTATTTATGATGATATAATTTTTCTGCATTCATTGGGTACCGAACTACCTTATCTCTTTGCTTTCACCTGAATAATCTTCCATGCTTCTCGTTCTTCTCTCTAATTTGATAGGCATATCTTTCATTTTATAGGAAGCAAGCATTCTCGCTGGCACTCTCGACCCTTCCCTTTTACTCCGAACCCGCTACTCCACAAATATGATTAGAGGAAAGGCTGCCACCCGCTACACCACCACTGAGGCTGGCTGATTCTACTGATAGGAATTTGAGCAGGCTGACGACTAGAGCTGATCCCGGCTTCTCTAGGGGCATTTGATAGGCTTATATCTCCAAGTTACTGACACACATTCCCGAATAATCACTGAGCACTCTCATACGCCCATTCGAACTAATGCTCTATATATGATGATATGATCTCACCTCCATGCATTGGGTTTTCCACCAACTACCGAACCTTTACTTCCGAACCCAACACCACAAGAGCCAGCCACCCGAACCACCACAAGAGCCAGCCACCCGATACCACTACCCGGATCATGAATCTGAAAGGAGCCATTCTGAAGGCACTGCCCCTCTCTTGCCTTCCGAACCCGCTACACCACGATGAAGAGGCAGGCTGATACTACGGATATGTCTTTTGAGGAGGCTGAGTACTTCCCTGAGACCGCCTGAGATAGGGCATGAGATTGGCTTATTTCTTGAGAGTGCTGGAATAAATACAATATGAAGGACACCTATGCTTCAACATGACCTGAGCTTTTCAACTGCTGGAATGGAGGAAAACCTAGAGGCTAAGCAGGTACCAATCCGATTATGATCCCGCTTAGGCAGGCTGATTATAGGATATGAATATGTATTTTAGGAGGCTCAGATAGGACTGGAGCTGAGACCGCCTGAATTAAATAGGGCATTTGATAGGCTTCTATCTCAATAGTTACTTTACACATTGCCGAAGTCTCACTTAGCACTCTTACGCCCAATCTTTCAAATGCTCTATATATGATAATATTATTTCACTCCTTCGATGGAATGGATCGGGTTGAAACCAAACCCCGGAAAGAGGCTAGGCATTAGGGCTGTGCTTGCCTTTACTTCCTTACCTGAACTCCACAAAGAGGCTACCACCCAAATTAAGACCAAGGTAAGGGGGAAGACATAGGTCGGGAAGCAAACATATTGGTAAGGAGGAGCACATTCTCAACATCCGGTCAGGGTACAAATAGAAATCAGGAGCACATATAGATTTCTCGGATACACGTGATTCCTTCTCCTGGACGCTCGATCTTACGGTCCCTTAACAGTGCTCTGGAAGTCCAGGGCAAGCTGCCACTAATGGGATTCAATAAAGCCGAAGGTTATCCTACGGCTACCTTGTGACAACGATCACTGCGCAATTCCATAATATCCATTTCAAATCTTTGATATTGAGGCAGGATCTGGAGAATCTTCCGGGCGTTGAGCCTAACCCGGATCTCTTAAAGGTTAATCCTTGTATGAATTGAATCGGACTGCTTTCTTTATGTTTTTTGCCTGCGCCCTCTTTCATGCGCTTGGGTTTATGGGAATTTCCCTTAGCTTGTCCGATTCTTTCCTATTCTCCGATCTGACCTCGGCTGCTTGTAACCAGTTGTACAAGACCCCTGGTATACCCCTCGTCTTTGGCCCTCGTCTTTGGCCTAGATATTTCTTCGATTCCGCTATCTCTGAGATGCTCCGCGGTTCGAACCTTTTCTTGGACGACCTCGTATAGATTTTACTTGGTTCGGTCCATGATCCCTCTCCCTTCTTTCTATTCGTCCACCCCTCTTGATATCGCCGCTCCCTTTTTACTGGTCGTACCTTCGTTATGTTGTTCGGTTTACGTGTAATTCAGGGATGGGAAATATTCTAGTTGGAGGCGGAGCTCAGAAGGGCCCTTTCTACCGGATTTGACGTATTCCAGGTTTGGGTTTGAAACGTACCCGCCCGCTTGGGGCAGGATTCAACGTGTTCACGCTCCGGTATTATGGGGTATTCGCTTTGATAAGCGCCCCTCTAGACCAGATTTCACGTATTCTGGGTTCTGGTTTGAACGTACCCGCTTTGGCGGGATTTAACGTGAACGCGCACCGATATTCTTAGGTATAGAAATAAGATGGGATCAAAACATAGGTCACTAGCTGGACGGGGGTGTTTCAGTCGAGCCTGCTTGCGCATCCTCTGGTTAACAGCAGAGCGGCCTTCAAAAACCTTCTTAAGCGGACGCCGTTATATATGTAATAACGAGTCATTTGATCGCTAAGGTTTTTCAGTCATTCGTTATATATGTTATTACTGGCCCACTAAATAGCTGATGATATTATGGCAGGGGATCGAGCGCTGCAGAAGGTCTTCCCGGGCAAAAGCACTGCTTCAGCTACTTATATAATAGACGAACCTCTCCTATCTGGCTGGCTGGAACCATACCTTCGAGATGCGCTCGCCTCCCTCCCTCCCTTTGGCTTCTATCCATTATTTCCGATACTCCGCCCAGTCTCTCTGATACCTATCTACTAAGCCCACCCCTTAATGGTTAATGGATGGAATATGAAATGAAGGAATGGGGCGATGTTCGGTCTTTCTCTCGTAATTGCTCAGTCACAACCCCTCCCCCCTTTTTTCGATCCATTGATGTTCCGGCGCTGCTCTTTCACTTCCCCTACGATCACTTCCGCTACTCGATCCTTTGTATCTCGGATTTGGTCTGGCTGCTGCTTTTCGTTCTCGCTCTATTCCTCCGGACCCACCCCTGCGGGACCCGAAACCATTTGCGGAAGTGAATACCTACGAAAGTTCAGTAAATACAGGGCAAGGAGTTTAGTGCTGGTTCGGCAAGGTGATCTCCGATCTCGGTGTAGGCGTCTCAGTGTTGGCCTGTCCCTGCAGCTACTACTGGGGCCGTTTGCCTCTCCCGTTCGTTGGTCGAGGGATAGTTAGAGCGAGCACTCAACCGATACAGATATGCTTATATAGATACAGAGATGCTGAACACCGCACGACCCTCAATAGAGAAATAAATCACTCAGGATTTTGATATAATTGGCCCTTTCTTTATTCCCCTAAAAGCCTGGATGGCTGGAAGGATGAAAGGAATGGCTATTGAACTGAAAGGAACGCTTGGATTCGAACCAAGATCCATCCCAACTTTCCGTTGGGGAATTCTACCATTTGAACTTCGCTCCTGGGTTGAGCCCCCGAAGGAGCTCGATGTAGGCGACTTACGAAAGAGGTATAAACCCCCCCTTTGGTGCTTATCTTCCTCCAGCCTGTAAAGGAAGAACACCTCGCCGAAAGAATAAGGCTGTTACTGCGAGCTATAATCCATCTGAACCAATTAGGAAGGAAAAAACCACCTTTCTGATCTGCATTTACCCGAACCAAGTGTGAGATACCCAAACGCTAAATCTATCACAACGGCGCATCCATCCTCCTTACCAAGATTATCCATTTCCTCTCGTCCAACCGCGGCTCCTTACTCCCAATCACTTGTACTTCAACTTGGACTTGTACTGGTCTTCGCCATACACTTGGCCTTCCACTCGGCGACTACTTACTGGGAATGACACCTGGCACTGACTGTCTCCAGCCCAGTCCGATAGCTAAACCGATTAGCCCATTTGATTAGCCCAGCCGTTGCCTATCGCAGCAGAACTAGTGGATTAGTCAAGTTGAGTAGCGCACCATCCCAGTAGCCCAGCCCAGGTAATAACTCTGTTTCTGTAGGGGTAAGCTGTGTAGGTTCAAATTGCTCGTGGGAGCACCTCTCTGTGGGATGAGTGCTGTAGTCCGTGGGAGCACCTCTCTCGGAAGATGTATCAGCTCCCACTGGCCTCCCCGAATAATCCTTATTCCTCAGTTTAGAGAATTGAATCAACTAACCTCTCCAAGAAGATGGGGCAGTTGTTGTAGTTTGTAGTTTGGTAGTTGGGCCTTATCTGTGGATGTCACCTAATATTATTGGTAGGTGAGATGGATATGATGGTAAGCTAATTAGTGAGTGATGGGCACGCTATCTGTAAGTGAATGATGGGGGACCCCACTCTTGTAAGATGGGTCATTTTATTAGCTCGCATTATATATATATGTTATTATAAAACAATTGACTTAGCAACTTATCAAAACAGGTGCCATAGTAAGTAATGCATCTGAATTTGTAGAATGTTCCGAACCGTAAAGCCAAGGCAAGCTGCGTAGCCGAGTAAAGCTTAGTATCCCACCCGGGTCAGCTAACCGTGAAAGAGCAGCAGGTTAGCATGAATAAAAAGTCGCTCTGCGTGCACTCTTTCTTTAGCTCGTGTATTATATAAGTGATTATGCAAATAAAGTACTCTGTATAGCTCTACGGGGTAGCTGGTCCCCAGTGAGTAGGCCCCTCCAGCAGTATTAACTTCCAGGTGTGGTGGGGTAGGGTCTCCTTCCTGTGTATTGGCTAATGTTAAATGGCACCTCCTGGTATGAAAAAAGGGTTAACATACCACCCACTCGGTGAAACAGCAATATGCGCAACTCGTAAATAAAAATGTATGTTTGTTTCGCATATTCTTAATTAGATTATTGGAAATAAAGGGGGTTATGCCTGTACACAATGGACTTACTTACTGGCTTTCAATACGTTACGCCTTACTTTCCTTGGCTTGGCTGATATAAAGGGCGCAGCGAGACATGTTCGACACCCAACGGTCAATGGATTCTTTCTTGATCGAAGGATTGAGGGAATAATATAGTAAGAGTGCAGTCACGCCCGCCTTCCATCCAAAATTGGTTGAATTCGGATCAGCAAGCAGTCTGAAGGTTGATGATCAGTCAGAAGGAAGAAGAAGGAGGGAGAGGTAGATCCGAGCTAACCGTGCAGCAGAGGAGTTGTGCTTCAAGATCTGGAGCAGTATATTCGGGTGGAGTTCTTCCCATGGTTCTATTTTGTTTGGTTTTCTTTCTTCCAGACATATAAAGGCGCAGAGCTTACCTAGATGCCAGGACCATTGCTAACTGAATCTAGAGGAGGGAGAAGCCGCTAATCACTCCATTTCCAATTCACATTATATCCTGCAAGCAGGGGGGCATTTCATGCATGCCCAATATGGATGGAAGGGTTGTCGAATTCGATCGATTTCCGACACGGTTTAGTATGGACCGACCAGGCGGGCGGCACCTCTATTACCCATGGCCGATCCAGTAATAGTAAAGGCTAGTTGTTTATGGATTTTGGCCCTTCCCGATTCTCTTCGGCTGCCCGGCCCTTTCGCCGCTTTCCCTTACTATTCTTCCCCGACCGGTTGTTGGACTAGTTCGCTGTATGGATAGATTCAGTCAAGCAAGAGCTTCTCTCAGTGTCCCTATCGAGTGAGTGCCCATAGATAGAGAATAGCGACAGCCCGAGCCCGTCACCCGTCAATAGTAGTGCCCGTAAGAACACACATCATATTACGTATATAATACACGCACTCTAGTTGGCAATGAGATTCATAGCTTTTCGTATGTACTGTGTGTACGATTGATTACCGGTCCCTACCTCAATAAATAAATAAATAAAGGTACCTAGTGCTCGGCTTCGTGTCAATAAATCTATCTCTCTATGGCTCTGGTTCTGGCTTCTGGGGGGGGGGTGGGTTTTCTATATCTATTGGCATGCATCTGCTGGAGGTATGCATGCTCATTCATTCGAGCGATATCCGGGAATAATAGCTTTCGTGCGGATCGAATTGGAGGTCATCAATCTACTAGATTCTTCCCTCAATCCTTTTTATCCTTTGACGAGAGGTGGGAGAAAGAAGCTAGATATCTATATAATTGGGTCGCATAGTGAATGGGAATTACCCCAAGGCCAGTTCGTAATAGGTGCTTGTGGTGTTGCTGCTTGCTGTGAGGGCCTTTACTCGATGCATGCATAGGGATGCAGAGGATAGGAGAGAGAGTGCAACAAGAATGGTGAGAGCCCTTTAGATTGCTCCCATGGTTCGACTTAGCCGCCTACCTATGCATACCGATGACCTCTGCCTGCTGGCTGATATTTGCCCAATCCGCGTTCTGCCGTTCCGGCCGGGAGAAAGAAGTAAAAGTCAAGGAATAACTTGGTCCACCTGCTTCTTCGCTGCTTTTCCCTTCCACTTTTGGCGATAGATCTATCTATAGAAAGGCCATAGTTCTTCGGCATTTCTCTATAGCTAACCTAACCTAATGGTAGGCGCAGGTTCGAGTCCCGCTCGCTATACCCCTGCTTTACTTATATAGGTGCCAAACCACGCCTGCTTGCCAGCCTCCTTATAATAGACCCGAGCAAAGAAAGTGAGGTCCCGTTCGGAACCAGAACGGACGGACAGTGAGGGGAAGGGGTCCGAAAAGGACGATCGAAGGAAAAGGGGGTTATTGGTGTGGTCACGCACGGAGCCTATTGGGTGGGTTGGGGCGCGTATCGCTCGCAGTGAGACAGAGGAACTTTTGGAGTTGCTCGACCAAAGGGAGGGCAAGCTATCCTTCCTTGAGGGACGGATTTATGTTATCCCTAGTGATCCTAACCTTTATTAGTATTGTGCTTTGAATCAGACAGAGTATATTACTAGGAAGGTTAACCTTATCTCATTTATAATAACCTATAAAAAGCTAGCCACACTTCATCCTCAGCTTATCTAGGAGAGTCAACTCGTCTAGTCTCGCTAGTCTTCACCTAAGGGAGCACCTATTGCAAATAAGGGAAAATCCATGAAGCAGTAAAATCCATAACCTATTGAAGATATCTAGTCCTTAGATCCAAAGATGGAAGGGGGGGGGGGCATTCTTCACATACTTATATATGAAGGTGAGGTCTTCATCCTTAACTTTTTCCCTATAGGTCCAAGTTAATATAAAGTGGTCTATCTCACAGTTAGTCCTAATATTATGTTGAACCTTAAGGGTGTTATGGTAGACATGCATAACAATAAGCTTACCATCGATATAGAGAATGTAAGAAAGGACAATTTCACTCTTATCACGATCATAAATGGTCTAAACCTTCTTTTCGCATCACATTTTGTGTGGTAAATTATACATTCATCCACCTGGGCCAGATCATCGACTCATCAAATCCAGTAAGTTAGTATCCTATGTAACACACAAAAATTTATTGAAGTAGTTGTTGGCCACATTTGAGGAGTTAGATCCATCTAATCTCGTTAACTAGTCTCATTAGTCTCACTTGATCCCTGTCTTGGAAGCCAGTCAGTCTAGAGCTAGTCATGCTCTTAATCATTTATGTAATTATCTTGAGTTCCATACATCATGTACAACTACTAATCCAATGGCTAGTCTCAGCTACTCTCTCGTTTAGTTCCCACCTAACTTAAAGGGAAGATGATGTATACTGGATGCACCTCATCCTCATATGATATCTATGTAGCTTCATTTATTAAGATTGCGATCTCTACATAAACATCACCTATAGTTTTTATTCCTAAGCCCATGTGGCATCCTTATCGTCCTAGGTGAAGAAGAGAGACCCAGATGTTAGGCATTATATGTTTTTCAGTCTGATCATTATCTATTTTGTGTCTAGTTTTGAAACCACCTATGATTAGTTATTTTTATTTTATTAAGCATCTAAATTAGAAACTGGACCCCTTGGCTTATTTAAGCTCTTAGGCTTTGGCGGTTGAGTATTCGAGTTTATATATATATATATATAATAATCAACTAGCTTTCTTATTTTGGCTTTTTTAAGTGGGCACCTCTTCAACTCATAGCCGGACTGCCCTAGAGTCATAGCCGGACTGCCCTAGAGGAAAAGGAATCTTCCGGAAGTCTTTTTATTAGCAATATCGGTTTGCCAATAACTTTAACCGTGCAAGAATACGATTTACCAATAATAGCAGACGATATCCCATAAGACGATATCCCAGGTAATATTATTTGCCAACCTGCTTGCCCTTTACTGATAAGACGATACTGGCTAGTCTAGAGAATAAAATACAGTATATTACTTATAAGACGTTACAGTCTAGTGAATAGAAGACATTACAGTTGAATATTGGCATAGAGGCTGTATATTTTATAGAAGACTATTTACCAGTATAAAACTATATGCCAGTTATTAACGCCAACCGCCATAGAAGACACCCACCCTGAAAGCACTTGAGCAGACTATTTACCAGCCTTCAATGCCAATCTTTATCGATAAGATTTACCAACCTCCACTTTACGGAAAATTAAGTTTCTTTTAATGAGAAGAAGATAAGCCAGAAGGGGAAAAAGGAAATAAGTCAGAAGGGCCGCCTTAGACACAGTGGATAGATTTAACCAACTTACACAAATACGAAGAAGTAAAGAAGCAGACGGTTTGTAGTTGTTAGTTGGGAAGAAGGGGAGCGACGAGTTAGACGAGGCCCCTTACCATCTTTATAGCCATTACTACCTTGCTCGGGAAGTAAGGTAGGCTAGGCATCAGATCAAATAGGTGCTTGGCCGGGAGGGAAGCGGAAAGCAAATCCTGGAAAATGCTATAGATGTACCCCCCTCTAAATAAGACCATAAAGCCGGAACAAGCCCAGCTGGACAAGCCCTAAATAAACCAGTTATCTAAGTACAATAGAAGTCTGCATGTAGGTTAGTAGGGGTGGTAGATTCGCCTGAGGTAAGGGAACCGAGGTAATGGCTTGCTTTGCAATAATAAAAAAAACATTTCTACTTAACCTAATCCCATTTGCTTTTCACTTGCCAGCCCACATCTATCTGAGCCCTTTCTTTTTTATTAACGGGGGGG
>Ga0115841_10017_pt1 | contig 10861 bp, 11 predicted proteins | sample InSIn5SAF170_2_FD_83855 | JGI IMG/M metagenome (GOLD analysis project Ga0115841, IMG submission 83855) | reverse complement strand
TCACACGGAAGATTTAATTGAGAAATGTCGAAGAGGGTTCGTGAAACTCAGATCTGCTGCCTTCCATCGACTTGAATCTATTGGACACGATGAACCTTGGGCGTACCTAAACACACTCCATGTCCTGCCCCGGAAATGTGACAAGTCGACACGAGCGGGCCGTCGATACCTGGGCGACAAGTGAGCAGCCGTTTCGGAGGGAGATTCATCTACGCGTCTTGGCACCGCGCTAAACCGATAAGGTCGCCCTGTCACGGTGCAACGCAACCCGCAAGCGCGATCCAACGACAAACCGCCCAGCTCAGCCCGCGCTCCCTAACACGACTCCTTCGCACTCACATACGCCGTATTCGCCGGTACGAATCCCAGTACCGGAACCGCTCACCACACGAACTATCGAAACCACGTCCTCCGTAAGGCTGGCACTTCACCATGGCAGCCAGGAAGCTACAAAACGAGGTGGAGCGGTGCTTCAAGAAGGTCGCGGAGGGTGTGGCGGCATTCGAAGCGATCTACGACAAGATACAACAAGCTTCCAATCCAGCCCAGAAGGAGAAACTGGAAGATTCCCTGAAGAAGGAGATTAAGAAGCTCCAGCGGTCGAGAGACCAGATCAAGGCATGGGCCGCGACCAACGAGATAAAGGACAAGAAGCCGCTGCTGGACCAGCGAAAGCTGATTGAAACCGTACGTGGTGGTTTAGGGCCTCTGTTCGGGACACTAGTGCTGATTGACCTTGCATGTAGCAAATGGAGAAGTTCAAGGCTGTGGAAAAGGAGATGAAGACCAAAGCATACTCGAAAGAAGGGTTATCAGCGGCATCGAAGTTGGATCCAAAGGAGAAGGAGAAGCTCGAGGCGTTCACGTTCCTTTCGACCATGGTGGAGGAGCTTGAGCGGCAGATTGAGACGGTTGAGGCTGAAATGGAGTCGTTGCAAGCCAACATAAAGAAGGGCAAGAAAGACACAGGGAAGTCGGATCGAATAGCGGAGCTGGAGCGAACCACTGAGCGACATAAGTGGCATCAAAGTAAACTGGAGTTGCTGCTACGGTCACTGGAGAACGGCAAAGTGGACACAGACCAGGTGAAGGATCTCGAGGACAGCATACGATACTACGTGGAGAACAACCAGGAGGTCGATTTCATGGAGGATGACAGCATGTACGATGAGCTGGATCTACTAGAGGAGGAGGATCTATATGGCGTGCCTAATGAGGTGGACCGAGTGTCATCGCAAGATGCACAGTCAGTAGCGGATGACCTGCCGGACGGAGAAAGTCGAAGCACGAGCATATCTGCGCCGAAACCAAAATCCACAGCCATATCAGAACCGCCGACAGCAGCAGCGCGAAGACCGTCAATGCAGCTCAAATCACCCTTACCCGCACTCGCGACATTACACACGTCGCAACCAATCACCACAAATGGTGTACCGGCAACCAACATGAAACCCGCACCAATACCCACCCGCGCGCCTGGAGAGCCTCTGAAGTATGCGTCAGCAGCAGCCGCAGCTGCAGCGAGCGACAAGAACGGTGTTGGAATCGCGCCTTTACCACCGCCACCGGGTGCTGCAAACGCAGCAAATGCCACCTCCGGACTCGCCCCTACCTCCTCAACGCCTACACCACGACAGGGTGCTACAGCTTCCCCGTTAACGTTACCTACCCAGCCTGCTGCTGCTAATCAACCATCTCTCCCGCGCCCCACAACTTCTACCGCTGCCAGCACCGATGGAACCAGCACACAATTATCAGGTAAATCACCGGCGCTCAGTCAAGCCAGTGCTGCAGTAGCAAGCACAGATGCTAGTAGTATACCGCCCACACCTGCCCTTGAGAAGGTCGAAGGTAGTGCACAGAGTCAGAAGCCTGTATCAACTGACGAACCATCGAGCCGGCCGGTGTCAGAACCCGAGAGACAGGAGGACGATGCTTCTCCCGCAACCCCAGCTCTGACCAACGGTGATACCGTACCGGATGTGGAAGAGACTGAGTCAATCTACCACCTTCCGTCTAGTTTGAACGATCTGCTAGAGTCGTTCGAAGCAACAAAGAATGAGGCTCTTGCTGTTTCAAATCATCTGAGTGAGCGGTTCATTGCGGCTTCTCATGCGACATGCCCGGACAATGTCGATGCAGAGCGGCCGCAACACTACAAGCCTCTAAAGCCGTGCCGATTCACACCGCCTCACTACCCCCAGGAGCCCTTACCTATCTTCGACGATCCAAGGTTGTATTCGAGGATAGATACCGATACCCTCTTCTACGCCTTCTACTACCGTCAGAACACTTACCAGCAATACCTCGCTGCGAAAGCATTGAAGTCGCAGAGCTGGCGGTTTCACAAACAGTATCAGACATGGTTCCAGAGACATGAGGAACCAAAGGCGATAACAGAAGACTACGAGCAAGGAACGTATCGGTTCTTCGACTACGAGAGCACATGGTATGTCGTCTACAGGAACCGATAATGTCATCCGAGACACATGCTTACCTTGTTTACCAGGATGAACCGACGGAAAGCTGACTTCAGGTTCTCCTACAAGTTTCTGGAGGATGACCTATGATGGCTGAGACGTTTTGGTCCTGCCTTCGGATTCGGTTTTGGTTGTGTTTTGAACGTTTTGGCCCCCAAATGACTTGGGACGGCCGCTCTCCACCCGGGTAGCTATCAAAGAACGAGCATCTTGCCGATGCTCGCTTTCCTGAGAAACCCCAATCTCATGTCCCCACTGCTCCGTGACATGCAACGCTGATGAAGTTCAAGCATTCCTGGACTCACGTGATAGCCTAGGTGGGCACGTGATTGGGCAGCGTTATGCAATAAAACCCGTTCCAAATTCTTCGATGACTCCCATTTCTTTCATCTCCCTCACTCGTTCTGTCCCTCAGTTTGTTATTTCTCCTCACTCAGTTTCTCATACTTCACAGGCCTTGTTATCATTTCACACAAATGTCGTCATTTCATTATTCGGTCCTTATCTCTTCTATCCTCCCGCCCTACGGTTCGCAAAAAGGCGACTTTGCTCGCTTCCATCCCATGTAGCACCAAGCTGCGTGACCTGGAAAATGCGGCTCGGCCACGGGGCGACAAGGCAAAAAAAGAAGGCAACCGACTATCAACGGCTGCGGGGTACGACACCCCCATCAATTATCCAACGACACGTATCATGTGCAACATGAGCCCTCATATATAGCCCGCCCTTCCGACCACGCGGGCGCCATTCTGCCTTCTCAGCCTGACCGGCAGTGAGGCTGCTCATGATCTCTGTCACCCCGACGCTCACCGAAGCGGGTGTGGCATTGAGTCATGAAACCGCGAAGACGGCACGCAAGGCTTCTATTCGATGCCCTGGGGATCGTTCGCGCCGGTATCGGCGCGCTGTTGACGATGTAACACTCTCGATTGCGGCTCCCAGGCTAGGAACTCGAGTTCCGTATAACTCCGCTTCGCCGCCTCGTCGGATGGTACGTCGGGACTGCTTGTTTCTCTTTCAGAGTGAGCCTTGGGTCCCGTCTCTCTGGGTTGAAGGAATATCTGTCGAGTGTCAGCTCTGTTCCACGCCTTTCTCCACAGCCTGCGACGAAGCGTGGAAAAGCCACTTTCTCTACTCACCTATCGGCGCGGCTTGGAACTGTTTCGAACCATCAGATCGCATCTGGCTTCCTAATTATACATCGTGGCCGAGCATAGTCGACCTGACTCCAGTCCAGTGACTTCCGCCGGAAGCAACGCCTCTACAGTGTAACCATCGTGATGCACGTGTAGCAGTAGTCATCCTTGATTCGTTGCCCTGCTCCGCACGACGTAATGGTATGTGTTGTTATCGGGTCTTAACCACGTCGAAATACAAGCCATGCTGGTGTCGCAGAGATCGTTGTCGAAGATATCTTGCCGAAAAGAGACCCCATTCATACAAGGCACAACTAGCGAGATTGTTGCACTTGACCACGAGCACAACAGCCACCACTGCAGTTGCTGATGGTGGCAGCTGTCCGAATACTTAACTCCGGTGTCCCCGCACTCTTAGTGTTCTTTTAGTTTCCTGCAAGCAAGCGCGGGACACGTACGCGTGAGTGATTCGATCCGTCAGCCTCACTTCGGGCATCAACACATACACCAACTTGACCCCGTGCTAAAAGATCTCCAGACTCAACTCGAACACACAACTCACATAAGCGGATCGAGCACTCAATCAGTACCTATTCCGAAGAATAATTCGCTATGTTTAGGAATTACCCGAACGGTCCGGGATCTGAGGTACATAGTTGGGTTCTACCATCCCATTGCACTTTGGTTGACATGTTGCTTTTGCGGTAGGGGTCTCCCGAGATGTTCCCCCTTGACATCAACTTGGACGAGGCCATAGGCAATTCACAGGCTTTTGAGAATACCACCAACACCTATCCAGCATCCAGCAACCTCTACAACAACAACATTCAACCCCATTCACAAGTCAACGCAGGTCTATATCAATATGTTCCCACATCCAGTGTCGACCCCGACGGTGACTATAGTCACAACTCACAACCGAGTTACGCCCTTGGCGCCACAACCCGGCATGATCACTCGCATCATCGTCAGCAGCATAGTGGCCATTCTAATGGTGTTGATGGTCGTCGGGATCAGAATGTAGCAACATTTGGTAACCCTGGCTTGTCCGCATATAGTAACTCAGCTACTTCACCGCTATATATAGGGTACGCAGTGCCCGATGATGACAGAGACACGGACCAGGTCAACTCCTCTGGAGCTACTGCAAATGTCTCCCAGGACAGCCAGTATAGAGCAAACGTCAACAGCGGACTCTCTCGGCCTACTTACAACCATCTCCCTCACCAAGGTCGGTCCAACCTGCCCTTTGTCAGCTGCCAAACATCGAGTCAGAGGAATCAAACCACTTTTTCTCCAAACATGGCCTTCGATCCTTCCATGATAGCCGGCATGGACCGTCAGCTTTCGACATCTTCTGAGGTGTCTGGGGTTTCCTTCCCTAGCTTCCAGCATGTCGAGGATAACGAGGACATGGATCCCATCGGTAGCCTTAACAGTAACTGTTATTTTCAGTCTGACATAGCTCCTGGCAGCTACGGAGTTCCCGCAGATTTCGGCGAAGATCTGGCATCAACGTCCCGGAACAACTATCTATTCACCATCCCTATTCCTGGACAACAGGTCTCCTCCTTACCGACTGACCCTGGATCTTTCCAAGGTCAGCAGGACACCGAGGTTCTTGACCAACTGCTGCATGGGATGAAGCCATTCGGGAACGTCCAGGAGCTCGACCCTTTCTCCACGCTGCCTGGCTCAAGCAGTTGGTACACTAACATCATCCAACATCAAGGCCAAGCTACTTCGCCGCCTATCCACGGTTACAACCCGCCTATAACCCATAGACTACAGCGTGCAACCTCTTCGTCATCCAGCAACACCAGAGCATCGTCCCGAGGCCGGCAGAATGGCGCGGATGCGGACACCACTCAACAGTACGTACTCTGGAAATCTTCCACATCACATACCTCTTCCTCCATCCCAAGGTACATGCCCGTCATCGCAACCGACACTGCCTCCCTCCTAAACCCCCCTCATACCAATCCCAACAACCCCCCCTCACCTTCCACCAGCCTTCTGCACACTCCTTCCCACAACCCCCCACAGCACTCTCCACTCAACCCTCCGCACCCCTCTCCAACCGCCCCTCGCACCCGCCATCTAATCCTCTCCCCCCACAGCCGCGTCTTCGCCTGCCTCTGGCCCAGCTGCATCCACACCGCGAAACGCAAAGCCGACGTCGAGCGCCACTACAACTGCGTCCACTGCAAAGCCGAGATGGAGCTGCACGACTGCCCAGTGCATAAGTGCACGCGCAAGGGGCCGGGGAAGAAGGGCGGGTTTACGAGGAGGGACCACCTCATTGAGCATCTGAGGAGTTATCATGGGGTTAATGTGCCGAAGAAGAGGGGGAATGGGAGGGGCGAGGGGGGTGGGAAAGAGGGGAGAGCGGTGGAGGGGTAGGTGGGAGGGCGTTGACGCCTGCCGGAAGAGTATGAGGTTAGGGGGTAGGGGTTGAGATTATGGCTGGGTTTTGACTTGGGTGTGGCTTCTCTCTTTCTTGGATGTCTTATCCTCCTATTCGTCTGACTTTCTTCCAATGTCTTTTCTGCGGTTGGCGGCTTATCGTTCTGTGGCTCGCTTTTGCTGCCGGAGAGCCTTGTATTGTGGATGTGCTCACGGCCCGTTCGGCTCCTGGATCTCTTTGCTTTCTATGATTGTTACGGCACGGTGGCGCTTAGCGTTTTGGCTTCCAGGCATATATGTGCGGTATGGGACGTTGAGGGTACGGCGTCGGTATCGTCCAAGGAGTCGTGTGGGTGGCCTGTGGGGGCGGTCATTTTGTCTGTGATACCCAGGAGAGGAGACTTGTTTGCTGTCATCGACCTTCTGTGTTTTTGTTCTTGCATGGACGTCATCAGGCCTTTCGTTTCCTGAGCAGATGCAGCCTGTTCTTGTCACCATTGTTTTTTGTCTTCTTGCCTTGTCTTGATATTCTTCTCAGGAGTTCTCTTGGCTTGTCCCGCCGTTCGTCTCAGGGCGGCGTCACGATTCTTTTAGGCTGGCATCAGTGGCTCAGTGGGGGGGAGGTGTACAGGGTAGATAGGGTGCAGGGCTGTTGTGGCTCTGCGTCTATGGTCACGCGCAAGCGCAAATCATGGGTGTCTCATTTTCGGCTGTTCTAGCATGTATGGTACTACTTTTCCATCGAAATGACGACCTAAGCAATGCATGTGCCTGAAGTCTCACCTCCAAGCCATAGAACTGTGCGTGATAAGAGCGCGCAGGACTAACAGCTAAGCAAAAAGCTATGAAGAGGCTACCATGATTGAGGAAACAGACGGATCGCTCAACATGTAGACTAACGGGCACAAGAGTAGACGACATAATCACATAACTAGACAAGAAGATGATACCCCAAGAAGCCGACGAGATAAAAAAACCACTCTAACGGCCAAAGGATGTCTGGGCATCCTAGAGACTCCTTGAGCACCCATCTTACATCATTCTCGCCGCGGTGAATATACGCGACAAGTTGTATTCCCACACTCGCTCACTGCATTCAAGCCTGTCAAAAATCTATCCTTAAGGCGTCGATGGAATCAACGGACTAAATCTTAACAGTTTTGGACGGGGCTGGACGTGACGGACGCTTTGGACGTGAAGTAGGCGATGCCGCGTAGCTTCTGTTCATTGGCGACGGCCTGGAGCTCCAAATTATGCATCTCGTCATTTCTGTGCTGCAGGCAGCGCAAGTCTTGCTCTAGGTCCCAGCGAATAATGTTATTTGATGGCACGAGACCTTGAAACCGCTCTGATACTCGAACGCAAGTCGACTGATACAGGAACAGCGAGTAGAAAAGGACGCAGGGCATTTACAAGCTAATTGACGTCCTTAACTGGAAGCTCGCTTTGGCTTCGCTCGAGTGTCCAAAAGGCTGCAGCAACACGCGTCTCTGCAAATGAGGAGCTCTTTGTCTTTCACACTAACCCTCCTACGGTTGTTCACCACAAAGAGATTGAACATCTCTCCTTGTAAAGACCAATGCCGCGACTTCATCGACCGTTGTCACGTGGCAACGGACGAAAACATCACCAATACTGACATTGTAGAACGCAGAGTTGAAGTTGGAAGCACCAAGAACAAGAATAACAAGATGAAGGTGCATCGAACTATAGAGCGGCCCTGCTGGCAAGGCTAGCAGAGAATTCCACGTCAACTCAAACGTGACTGCAAGCTTGCTTGCCAAGTCAAGCCACCCTGGGCCTCAACTGTGAAGAGCTTCCACAAAAGCAGCACTGCCCTTTTGTCACAACACGTGGAGCTCTCGGAACAACCTGCAGGGACCGTTGTGGTTCTTTTCTCCATTCTTGGTATTGTCACGTGTTCTGCAATCAGAGTCGACGTGCATGGGCTCCACCATAGGCGTACGTCTTGTGAATGTGGCTCACAACACGATCCCCAAACAGCTGCACCGTTCAAACCCTTCACCACGGATCCGCCCTCGGCGCCTTGATCTCCTCCGTCTTGTGCTCCTCCGCATCCATCCTCTCATCCGCTCTCGGATCAGCCCCATGCGTCGTCCCTGTCCTGACCCGGCTACCCAATATCCTCCACCCAAACTTGCCCATGCCCCACAGCAAACCTGCACCGGCACCCGCGAAGATTCCAGTGGGCGCAATGATAAAGCCCGCGCCAGTTATGATAGACCCGATCGCTGTGCCAGCCAGCGCGGCAGTGGCGGATCCTATAGCGACGTACTTCGCGTACCTCACAAGCCGCCAGAAGATGAAGACAGAGATGTAGCGGACTGTACGTAGGAAGGCGCGAGTGCGGAAACGGGCGGGTGCGTGGGCTTTGTCGGGGTGGATCAGGTAGTTGAGGTTCTGCTTCGCGGATTGAAGGGCACCCGAGGCTTTAATTGCGCGTGTTGCGCTTGCGCTATCGTGGTGAGTGTCTACATGGACTGGCTGCGCTGCTGCTAGAGAAGCCATTAAAGCGGCGGCTTTATAGGAGTGCAGTGTTGTTTGACGTGGGGTGTTGCTGATGTTCTGGCAGCGTCTGTGCAGGTGCGGACTGACGAGACAGTCGCCGAGACGTCATGCAAAACCTCTGCCAAGCTGCAAACCACAACTTCAATCAGTTGAGATCACATCTTTTTGTTCACCCTATTTACGAGGTTGCAGATTACCCAGCGCTCGAGAAGCTTCTCGTATGGACCCAATAAACGTCCGTGACATTGTTGTGCCAGTCATGCCTTGCTCAATGGTGCGTGGTATCAAGATATTTGTGTCACTGTAGCCTCGAAGAGAACACCCTGTCACGTACATGTACGCCATATGCAACCACGATGCCCCAGTGCTCAAAGGGAGCTTTTAGCCGTAAGTTCCCGCGGTGGACGATCCGACTCCAACTCGTGAGGAGGGACTTCCATCTCATGCGCCTCATGAAGGGCTTTGCGCTCCGGTGTCTCAGACGCCTCAGCCGCAGGCCTGTCCCACTTCGCACTTGTGACAACGTCATTCGATCCCGACATCGTGTGTCCGACCTGTCTCCTCCTGCGCCGTCTGAGAAAGAGGACAAGCAGCGCGGCCAGGAGGATGACAGCGATGCCAACGCCGACGCCTATCCCTGCTGCTGTACCTGCCTTCATTGACGTGCTTGGCTCGGCTACCTGGGACGGTGCCGACGTTGGTACCGAGGTGGTGGTCGGCAAAATGGGCGAGGATGAAGAGGTCATGGATGCGCTGCCAGTGACTGCGGATGCCGCGGTTGAGGTTGCTTGCTGCAAGATAGAGAGAGTGGTCAGCGTGTGCGGTACGTCGTCAAAGGCAGCATCAATCTCACAGAACTGATAGTAGTCGAGTATCCGCCATCATTGATGACGCCGATCGAAGTGAACATCCAATGCTGCGCCGGCTGTGGTGGACTATTGTCAACGTCCGAAGACATGAACAATGGATTGCCCGGGTGGCAGTCCATGTAGTATCCTGTGCCGTTGGCGACGTTGATCATCTTGTATGTTCCATCGTCCCAAGCATCGATTGCCCATTTTTGCGCGTCGGCGCCGGTGGCAGGCAACATGCATGGTCTTGTACGACTTGCATCTGTTTCTTCCGTCACATAGCAGGTGCTGAGCTGTTTGTGTAGTCCCTGAGCCCTGTTTCGAATCTGAAAGTTGCCATCCTGGGCTGGCAATAACTGCCAGTACTGGAGCGCTTCACGGTCGGCCTTCGCAAAGAACACTGCAGCATCGTTGTTTTGTAGGGACGAATTGAAACCCACACGCGATTCGGTGATTTGATACCAGAAATTGGGATCGAACACCGCCATAACTTAGCAATTCAGTTTTGAGGCCACCACTCCACTGCTTTGCCCGTCAAACTCATATGAAAACGCACGCTTTCGCCAGGTTGGTTTCAGCTATGTTTGCAGGACGACAGAGTATGGTATGGGATGCATTCGAGAAATAGCAAAAGGTTTGAGTGTACTGCGAAGTTGTGCGACGGCTAATAAAGATATCGATGCGCATGGACACATTTATGGAGAGAGAGATATGAGACCAGGCAGCGATAACCCCTGATGAATTCGAGCTTACATGACAAAGCGTGAGCAGGGCTGGGTAAGGTGTAGCAGGGGCCCTTGCGGATGGTGGCGCAATCCCAGGTTCCGCATCTGCCAGAGACCAAGGCCAGGTCAAATGGGTGATGAGCGACACCTCGGCCGCTTATAGTCATTGCCTCACCAAGATTTGTATGGGTGTATGAGTGAGCGACTGAGGTTTCGCTCAATATTATTTGCTGGCCTTGGATACTGTGCGGAAGTAGAATTGTACCCAGTCTCAGAAGAGACCACTTTAATAAAATGGCTGGTCGCCTGACTCTGGCGAGCCGCCGCAAGGCCAATGACAATACGGCTTTAACCGCCCGTGTATGTAAGCGCAGGTGAGGCATGCATAGCCACTGCAGGCTGTGGGGATCTTCATGACAGGATTCGGCCCCAAGCATGGCTGTTGGCTGTGTCATGCCATTGTAAGTCTATCTTTTGCTTCCGTTATCAAATCCACTTGCCAGCCCATGCGCCCGCGGGACCTAACAGCCGCAAGAATCTCGAAAGCCGTCTGGAACCTCGAGATTAACACACGACGTCAAGGCAACGAGCCCAGCAGGCAAATTGCAGCCGTAAACAAATGAATCGCGGATACTCGACTACTATCAGTTCTGTGAGATTGATGCTGCCTTTGACGACGTACCGCACACGCTGACCACTCTCTCTATCTTGCAGCAAGCAACCTCAACCGCGGC
>Ga0115841_10016_pt1 | contig 10930 bp, 5 predicted proteins | sample InSIn5SAF170_2_FD_83855 | JGI IMG/M metagenome (GOLD analysis project Ga0115841, IMG submission 83855) | reverse complement strand
CATTGTGAAGCAAAACTCAAAATAGAAAGTTTCAATTTTGCAAAAATCCTTCTAGAAAGCAAACTAACAAGTGGATTGCACTTCCTAGGCCTTCTTATTGCACAATATTGTTTATCAAGGAGAAATTATCAACCCAATTTCATATTTCCAATTCAATTTCATAGAGACAAAAATACTCAATGAAATTTCACAATTCGCAAATCAATTTCATAGTGGCCTAGTTTCACAAGGGGGCCAATTTAATTATTCACTTTCATAGTCAGTAATTCACTTTTGTAGTTTATGATTCACTTTCAGAATTCATAATTCACTTTCATAGAGGCTTAGTCACTTAACATGATTACATAATTACTTCACTCCATTTCTTAACTATACTAGGAACTTGCACAATATCATCTTCAAAACTTTTCACCTAGTAAATTCTCCTAATCTGCAAGAATGAAAGTGTGATGCTGGAACATAATAATCCATTAAAATGGCTTGGGAATCCTATTATTTACATGAAATATCCTTCAAAAATAGTTATTTGCTGATGAAATGCCCCCCTTCTACGATATCTCCTAAATATAGAATACATGCATGAAAAGATTTTGTCATACCTCTTACCATCATGAATAAATTCTTTTAGTTAGGATAAATTACTAACATATGATCTGTAAGAGTTAAATTTCAATCTCATAAACACCTTGTATTACTTATCCCCTCTCCTAGCTTACAATGCATGTCTCTAACTTAGTTTTTGCAAGAACTAGCTTTCTTCCTCATGACGCAACTTCCCCTTTTGTGGTAGGTTACTTCACAAAGGGTCAAGATCATTCTCTAGAAAACTTGATTGCGTAAATCACTCTCATAGGTAACCTTCTATCAATCTGAATTGTAAAATTCTATTTTACAATTCGCAATTTGATTTCATAGTTTGCGTTTTGCACAATTGGATTTAGTAGATTTCTTTTTTCACAATTTAATTTCGTAGTGTGCTTTTTACACAATTGTATTTCATAAAGTGTAATTTTTTTCAATTTGATTTCATAGTGTTAGTTGTGGACTAGGGTTGCACAATTTGATTTCCTAGTGTGCTTTTTGTGCAAGTTGATTTCATAGTCCTAGTTATGAAACTTGATTAAATAATTCATTTTCATAATGCACAACTTCAATTCATAGTGCATAATTCCTTTTCATAGTATGCTTTTTCACCTTTGTTATAGTTTCACCAAGTTAGAACCTTTATAGATTTCATCCAAATACTTATCACTTTGGGAAGATTTATTTGTGAGGGGGAAAGGAATATAGAATACAAAGAGACACATTAATCAAGTCATAAATATCATATCAAGGTGAACCATATCCTCAATTCGGTCATCATGAAAATAAGAAAAGGACAATCAAAATAATTCAAGAAAGAGATCGATCATGTTATGGAATCAAGAGAAGGCCAACCAAACTCATGACATGAAAGAAATGAAACTCACAATAAAACATGGAGTATCAATAGGAGGCTGGGAGAAAGACGTAAAACTCCTTATTCAGTTTTCCTTTTAGATTCCTATTCATATTCCTCAAAGAAAAGGGTCATAGTTCAATCACCATCAAAGCATAAACATATTGACTTGGGGAGGCATCAAAAAGAAGTCAAAACTCAAAAGAAAAAGGGGAAATATCTTAGGATCATATTATAGACATATTATGAGAGATAGATACCCTTTACACAAGATAGAATTGGATGCTTGGCTTCCCACCAATAGTTATCACCGATACCTTATCCACATCTGAAAAACCAATTTTTACCACTTTAACTAGAGCACCTTGGAAGGTGGATATCTTGGTCGTTTCAAGTCCAAATATCCAAAAAAAATGATAGGTAATAGATAAAAAAAGTATATTTATGGGATACAAGTGAAAAATATTGTTCTCCATTCCCCACCCCTTCAATTTTCCTATTTTGGCCATAGAAATATAAGAGGGGGTTGCTAAGGCTCAATAATTGGTGACATGCTAGATGAAAGAGTTATATTTATCTATAATTTCACTACCAAAGTCTTACTCACCTAGATATTATTGGTAATAGTAGTAGACCAATAGATCTTACCTATTAGTCTAGGTAACACATTATGTTGATGAATTCCAAAATATTTTCACACATAGTAATTTACATAGTAATTCACATAGTGACCTATAGAGTTTCTCTCAAACACGATTATAATGAAGTTAATTTTCCCATAACTTTCAATCCAGATTATACTAGAGTTTGTGTATGACTATAGGGTATTCACTTCAATAGTAAAAGAAATACCTAGGTTTAGTCCTCATCTCTCTTTGTTTTTTCTCCATTACCTGCAAGCATCCATATCCCTGATGGAGTTTACCTAGTATCATAGGCCTTGCTCTACTACTAGTGAGCATCCATAGCCCTGATAGTGTTTCTTGTATTTCCCAAATGGATTGAACGTTTCTTTCTTGATATTTCACTCTTTTAGATTTGTTCAATAAATATATTGGTTTTGCAATGGGTGGATGAGTAATTTTTAGTGATCCTTTATTAGGAATTTGGATTATACCTATTGGAAAGAGTTGTATTTATTTTCTTAACATTTATTACCTATTTCAAAATATTAGCCCATGGGTCTTCCCTTATTCAATCATAGCATAAATAAATAAAAAATTATTTGTAAAGTGGACAAATCTTTGTAGGAAACTAAGTTTTGATGTACTATTTTTTTCATGTAAGTTCTTAATAACATTAGTATTCCACCACTGAATGAGAATTAACTTCCACGTGTCAAGAAATTTATAGATATGCTTAGGTGTGAACCTTTCATATATTTGATGAAGGGTTTTGAATATCAACTAAATACTACTAGTTTCATTTTCTAAGATCAAGAACATAGGATAAAATCAAAAGTGGCTAGATGGAGATTAAATGAAAATGAAGCATTTAAAACTAGTGGCTAACAAAAAAAAAATCTAAAATCCAATCAAGCTACTTAACAATCAGAATAAAAATGAAATTCTACAATGCTAGCATGAAATCAAGTTCCTAATATATATAGAAACTAAACAATTTTACCACCCTTAGGCAGTTAGGTAAGGTACTGATTTAGGACTTGGCCATTTATAGGAAGATTCTCCATGTACCATTGTAAAGTTTGTAATCAATAAGTTTCTTGGCCAATTTTTTCTACTATTTGAAATGATTCAAGCCAAAATTATTGGAACTTAGTGTGCTTTCCTTTCGACTCATTGGATTTATCCCATTTTAGGACCAAATCAACCACTTTGAAATTTTTGTCACCCATAGTATGTTTATCAAACTACCTTTCTATCATTTTTTGATGCATGATTTTTTTCCCTTTTCCTTTTCTCTTTCTTCTTCAATTTTTAATAAGGCATTTATCCATGATTATAGTACTATCAAAGCTTTACCTCTAGAAGATTGGGTTAATCGAAGGATAATGATAACACATTCGGTGGAAGGATAGCTTCCTTTCAATAGACAAGGAAGTAAGAAGAATTACCTAACGAGACCTTAGAATTAACCTTATCATACCATAAGTTATTTGCCAAAGCATTATTCCCATTCTATTGGTGTTCAACCATAGTTTTCTTTAAGATCTAGACGAGATTCTTATTAGTGGATTCTATGAAACCATTACCCCATGGATAATTATAGTTAGCAACATATTTAATCTTAATTCTCTTTTTTAATGAAAACTTTGTTAATCTCAAAGATGAAAAGGAAGTTGTAATGTCAAAAACTGAGGATGGAATGACAAACCTAGTAATAATATTGTGCTTTAGGATTTGTATTACCTCATTCTCATTCACTTTCCTTAACAAAATTTCCTTAGTTCATCAAGTAAAATAATATATGGTGGTGAGAATATACTTTTGTTTATTTGAAGAATTGGGAGTGATCTCCTTGGCCACATATAGTGGTCATTTATTTAATGGACTAATGATAGTTATAGGTTATAACAAAATAACTCACTTCTTTTCTCTTTCCATGCTCATTTGGAAAACCTTGAATTTTCTTGTATAAGCATGGGAATCTTTAAAAAGGGTAGGTTAGTAGTAGCAAAATCTTAGAACATTGTGTGTAGTGGTTTCACCTTTGAAATTTCCACCTATAGGTCCATCATGTAATTCAACTATAATTTTGACAACACCATCATGTTCTAAACATGTCTACAATGCATCATCATATTTTTGAATAGAACAATGTTAATCAATTCATAGTGAGCATATTTCAACCATAATGCTTTATTCTTCTTACATCAAAATAATATGGATTGGATTCATGGGTTAGATAGTACTTTGGATCATGATAACATGATTCAATCAAATCAAGTATATAACATACTTCCTTTTTCATCACATCTACTTAATTATCCTCTCCTTCCTCTCCTTCATGGTCTTGTGATGCAACGATAATATAAGATTATCCTTGCCCTCAAACAATGTTAGTTGGCTTGATCTCCAAGTCGTACCCTTGGAGAGAAGGAACCTAGTTTCCTATTCTATCACCGAGTATCTTTTGCACAAGAAGATATCTAACTGAAGGGTGAGGGATAATAATTTTAGTCTGAGGCTCGAGGAGATAAGATTAGAAGTGTTTAACTACTTTGAAAACTGTAAAGGCTTATTTTCAAATTTTAAGATAGTTTAACTCAGATCCTTATAGATTGAAACTCATAAATGAAAATGGAACTTCATCACCCCTCTCATTTTTCTGATTTAATACAGTAGAAGTTGACAAGTTAGAAGTAAAGGTATAAAAAAGTAATTCTTTACAAAAATCTAGGATTTTAAGAGATGGTGGTATTGCTATGGATTTCTTAATCTTGATGAAATCCTCCTTCTTATTTTGGTTCAATTTAAAAATCACATCCTTCTTGATCATTGATTTCTTATTGTGAGGAAGAGAAAGTTTTGTTATGATTTTTGTTTGATCTATTTCAATCATGATTCCATTTTTGGAGATAAAAAAAAACCTAATAGTTTCCCTTAGTGATTGTAAATATACTTTTGTTGGGGGTTCAGTGATATTCCATATTTCCTACATCTCTTGAAAATGTTCTTGAGATGTTGTAGATGATCACACCTATTATTTGAGAATACATTCACATCATCTAAATAGACAAATATTGATATATTAATTAGGTCACATAATTCTATATACATATCTCTATGGAAAGTGACGTTAGCATTTATTAACCCAAGTAGATTTTTTCTATAAGAATATGTCCTCGTTTGGTTCTAAATGTAGTCTTTGATATATTAGGTTGTGTGACTTAAACATGATTATATCTAGTAAATCCATCAAGTAATGATAACATCTTTGATCCAAAACCACATTGAAATATTTGTTCCATAGTAGGAACAAGGTAATTTCATTTTTCAAAAGCTTGGTCAAGATTTTAGAAGTGTATGCATAATATTATATCTCCAGACTTGTTTTTCACTAGTTCCAAGTTTGCAACCCATTGCGAATGGAATACTATAAAGATAATCTTAGTGGCACGTAATTTATTGAGATTCTTTTGTACAAGTGGTTCCAGAGTGCGATGTACCTTTCTAAGTTTTGGTTGAAATGGATTATAATATTTATTTAACGGTATTACATGCTGAATTATTTTTGCATTATAGGATTTTAGGCCATTGTAAATCCATGTGGATATATCTTTATATTGTATGAACAACTTGATGAATGTTTCCCTTGAAGATGGTGAGCATCTAGTTCCTAGATTAACATGTTATGGATTATATTTTGTCCCCCAACTTATCAACTCATTCGACATGGACAACTTATTGTTCTTTCAATTTGTAACCTTCATGAACTTGTCTTAATGGATGAAAAGTTTCTCCAACATGACTATAGATTTTGTAATTGAGTTCCAATTTTCAAGGTTATGTTCTATTATAGAATATTGGAAAATAGCTTCATGGTGTTATTCATCAATCACAAATCCTTTGAATGTGTCCTCACTAGTGTGAAACATAATAATTTTCTAATCATAGTCAAATGCTCTCCAATTTGTGATGTTTCCTAGGATTGATGGCCTAAAAATAAATTCCATAGAACCAATTTGTGATGTTTCCTAGGATTGATGACCTAAAAATAAATTCCATAGAACATTTGTTAGCAGAGAAATATTCAATTGGATCTTATATGGAGGAAACATTACCCATAATGTTTGCATGATATTTTTTAGTTCAAGGAATAGAAACTATATTATATGCATAGATATTATTAATCAGAGTCCATATCTCATGTTGGTAAATTTTCAAGAAACTTGAATTATAATGGATAGTGTTATGTACCTAGTGGATGATAACCTCATAGTCACCAAATACCTTTATTCACTTTTTTTCTAGGCTAGTTTCCTTTTTCATCCTCTAGATGTGGGATTCATAATTGACAATGTTGTTCATTCATTCAAACTTTAATTGATAGGAAATCAAATCTTTTATTTTCTTTAGGGTTGATCGAGGTGTAGCCATATCCTACAATTTCCTATGATTTAGAAACATAAAAAAAATGTCCAAATGTTAGTATTTAAATCTATGTTAGTATTTCTAGCATTACTAGAATATACTATAGTATAGTGAGGATTGGAAATCTAAGTGCAATGAAGGATTTCATATTGCTTGCTTGTTTATGTAAGAGGTGAAGTGTCAGCCATGAATTTTCAAAAATAAAAATTGAAATAGTAGTTCCCCAAAAGAGAACTTGAGAACATTATAGGCTCATTAGAATAATTGAGATCCATTATTGTATGTTTCATATAGTGTTCATGATCAAGCCTAATCTTGTTCTATTTTCCATTATGTGGTAGCCATATATGAGACCAATCCATAGAAAAATATTGACTATGATTTTGTGACCTAACCCTTATAAGAAATAAGCCATAAGAGTCAGGAATGTCCATCACAATGATATCAATCACTTCATGTACTTTTAAATTGGAGGCCAATGTTAATAATACATCATTCAATTCTCCCATGACCTTGACATTTGAACTATCTAGTTGAACTATTTGATTACAACACTTTTAGTTTTTGCATTCAATTTCTTGCATATAGAATAAGGCATCACATTGGATGATGCCCCATAATCAACCAGACAATTATGAATTTTTTTATTGAAATTTCAAAATTTAGAAGAAAAGGAGGTGTCAAAGAACTTGATTTCTTTCCAATAATGGTTTTGTTAATTGCAAATTGAGTCTTCATTTTTTACACCACATTTATTGTTGATGCAATAGATTCACCGTAATCCTTATATTTTCAGATGTAGAAGTCTTCCCTTTGTCAGTATTAAACTCATTCACTACCCTCGACAACAAATCCTTTTGTTTTGTTAATTTTAACAACTCATAAATAAAAGGTCTATATTTGATTTTCTTCATGACCTCCACCATATTGTACTCAATTCTCACTATTTAAGATGTGGTGGTGGACTTACTTATAGATGTGATTTACTGTGATGGTGTCAAAATTGATGGAGTAGAAGATGGATAACTTTATCTTTTGCTTCTCAAGTTGTAGTCATTTTGGGTAGTATGAATTGTTGGAAATACTAAGATGGGGGGGGGTGTGGGTGAACCATTTTTTCATAATTAACCAATTAAAAATTTAAAAAATTATATTAAACATTATCAATGCCATTCATCAACACATAGAACATGCAACACAGTACACAAGGGATTTACATGGAAACCAAGAATGGGAGAAAACCACAAAATGTTTCTCTTATATTAAATAAGGATTACATTCATTTCACCAACACCAAATGGAAGGAGGATATGAGCCCCCTTTATTTTCTAGCACCAACTTGAAGGGAGCTGCAACTCCCTATATTTACTAGCACCAACTGGAAAGAGACTACAACCCCCTTGCTTTGCCAACACCAACTGGAAAGAGGCTACAACCCCTTAGCTAACAAGCATTGACTTGTGAAAAGGACACCAATACTCAGTGAGATCCAACTCACCCTAGCACTACCCTTCTACCCTGAACAATAATAAGCACCAACCTACAAACCATAGACAACAATCTTCCCTAGCACCACCCTACCTCCCTTATGTGTTACAATAGTTTACTATTCAATTATTTTGTCAATCTAAATCATTTCCAAACCTTTCACTACCCTTCCACCCTTATCTGCAAGTCAAATTGTTAATCTCTATTCTCAATATTAATTTTTCTATCATTGTACCTTCTCATATGATCCAAATCATCACATGCCTTTTCCTATCTTTTCTACAGTAACTATATTATGGTGGATGATTGATTCATCCCTTTTCTTCAACAAGCTCAAGCTCCCATATCTTCAAATCTCTACTCAAGAACAATCACACGTGTCTCTCATGCCCAGAATAACAACATCATTCCTGTCATATCCTGAAATAGCCTCATCGATCAGTACATGCCCTGCAAACAAGTCAAAACTCTATCTAACATGACCCAAAAAATACCATTAACTTCATCACCTCTATTTCACATTCCTTGCATAGCTTGTAGTTCACCAATATGCCTCAGACTCACATGTACATACAATTCATCCACCCAAATACCAAATGTATTTGATCAATCTTATTTTATATGAGTGCATGTGGACCCATTGGTTCTCTTATGTACCTATCAATTAACTAAGTGGACCTATTGGTTTTCATTTGTCCATCATATTCTTCCATTAAGGTAAACTCATCAACTCTATCTACCATCTTTCATTATCATGGAGAGTGGACCGTGTTGAATGTCAAAGTGGGCCTATCAGTTTTCTTTGTTCTTTTATTTCCACATAGTCATCCATTACTCATTGACTTTTTCATACATCAACTCATTGATTCATTATAATTTCCTTAACTCACATGGCCATATTCTTGACTGTAAAATATTGGTCAGAAACATGTTGGCTCTATTTTCTATATGACCAAATACCATGACCATGGACATACCATAGCTACTTCTATACATTACACAATTCTATAGTTCTGACTTGATCATTACCATTCATCCTCTCAACACATGGATGACCATGATTTCTTTTGGCTTCTTTCCATACTATCAATCTTTACCAAATTGTCAATGGACTAGCTAATTTGGTGACATTTCCAAATTGATGAGTTATATGTAGACTCCACCAAATTGTTGAATGTCAGGAACAATATTGATCATCGATCTAATTGACACATGGATGCTTGTGATCTCTTTTGGTCCACTAGTCTTCTTTCTATCCTAGGCCAGGAGAGCTTGACGTCATCACATGTCACTGTTCAACATCAGCACCATGACATTGCCATGTCACTCCCACATCACCATCACTTGTCTTCTAGATGTCCTATCATGGCATCATTTCCATTTCCATGTCACAGTGTTGCCACATATGTTGAAATATTGAGCTAGAGGAAACTGAGTCCATCTAAGGGATTCTTAGGATGGGTAAGATCGTGACTATCCTAGGGATTCCTAGGATAGGGGAAGTAGATTCCATCTAGGGAATGGCATGACCATTCGGGGGATTCTTGTTATTTGTCCATCTTCCCAAATTGAACGTCATCCATCAATTTTCCTGACTTGCTCTCCTTATACATATCTCAACCACTTGTCACCTAATGATGCTGCCACATGTCATTCTCTAATGTGGCCATGTATCTTGGCTTCCTAGGTTTGAATTTTCCCTAGCCTTCCTCTCTATAATTTCCTAGGTTGTCTTCTTTTGGGATTTCCTAGACCTACCATATGTTGTTGATATTCAACTCTCGGGCCACATGATAGTTGTTCGATCTCATCTCATGACAACCATTTATATTTGACTCTACAGTTGATGTCAAAATGATTTCAGAATCTTATTTTCTATTAATGCTAATGTTGATCTTTTTCCTAGTCCTGACATTCCCATTCTCAATCTCGTTGACCACTTCTTCCACTTAGTTTCATTTTCTTGTTCCTTCCGTTTTGTTGAGCCTTATTTTGATTTGGGGACTTCTCTAAGCTCATTACAGAATTCCAATCTTCCATGACACCATTCTTGTCATCGTCAAACTTCATTTCATTGTCCTTTGTGGCCTATCAATCATGTTGACATCAATGACACTCATTGTCATTCATCCTTGTTGTACCGTTAGATTTCATTGCACTGTCAATCACTGCCATCTATTGACATCAATGACACCTATGCTTCCTCATGATCTCTACAATATTCATGACCACTGATCATTGTTTACATAAATGACAACCATGTCCAACATGAATCTCTTCCTTTACTATTTCAACATCCTCATTATCCATATTAGGCGCAATATCACACAAAATATTTGTAGTCTTATCTTATTCCTCAACTTCTTCATCAAATACTTCTTCCTTTGCATCCTTGGCATTTTCTTGTTAATTTGATTTAGCTAGAGGATTCACAAAGATTCCAAACATGAATTGTACAAAAATCAAGTTTCATTAACATATTTAATAGATTTCTTATATGAAGAAATTCAATTAAGTATTACCAAATATGTCTTGAAATTAGTAAGTTGTGACCACAATTGAAGTGAATTGTAGAAATTTCAAAAATAGTGGGAGAAATCCACAAATGCACATTCAAATACAATTGAAATCAATACACATATACCTCATACACATAGGAGAAAATCAAGAATATAGAAGTAATTCACAACAATGGCCATAATCCTTCTTTGTTATTAGCTCTCAAGTAAAAGTACAAAGAAAATCCAACAAGTGAGAAGTCCTTTTCTATGTCATTTATGTAATTAATTGCAGGAGAAACTCAAAGGCCCCATGGAAGAAGAAAGGAAAAGAGTCATGGACATCCATGTGTTGAGAGGATGAATGGTAATGATCAAGTCAGAACTATAGAATTGTGTAATGTATAGAAGTAGCTATGGTATGTCCATGGTCATGGTATTTGGTCATATAG
>Ga0115841_10013_pt1 | contig 11751 bp, 7 predicted proteins | sample InSIn5SAF170_2_FD_83855 | JGI IMG/M metagenome (GOLD analysis project Ga0115841, IMG submission 83855) | reverse complement strand
TTCGAAGTGGAGCTAGTACAAGATCGGTTCATACTGACAATGACATGCCTGAAGCGGTTGTCGCCCGACCTTGGTACGACGATTTGCCTGGAGCTGTTGTTGCCAGGCCTGAACGTAGCGGTGGAACAGGATCTGGCTTTCTGGGAGGATACTATGCAAATGAACCGCCAAGTGGGGTGGCTGCAGGGACACCTTTCGCTCCTCAAATGCTACTATCTCGTATTCCCGGGATTACTACTGAGGCTATGGGTCTTGCACGAGAAACCAGGAGGGTCGGTGCAGCGCAGACGTCTCTGGTCTATGAGGGGATGAGGTATGTTGATTGTAGTTAGTTTAGTGTTCATGCTGAAAGCTGACCACAAGAAGAGCCCAAGAGATCAAGAAACTCGGACAACATGACAGGAAGACGAAGGGCGAGAACTTGCAAAATGCAGCCAAGTTGAACCGAAGGAAGAACAGTCTTGATTGTAGGGTACCATCTTCGTTTCCTGGAGCAGAAATTCCACTAACGTATCGTAGTCAAGACAAATCCGGCCTGGAGTACCATGCTGAGGGACGGCACGATCAATGCTTTGTTGCGCGGCGAAGAGCCACCCACCGTCGTCCCAATGGAGAATGACAAATCTCACGTAGAGAGGATTCAGGTCACCATACGTCGTCCTCATTGATGGACGAAAGCATGACGAAGAAGGGGCACTGAGATACAAGTAGTGAAATAGAAAATAGTTTTCGTACTCATCATTCATGCGCTCATTTGTACAGTAACTTGTCGACATACTCGGCAATGGCCAAACTCGACGTCAACCCAGGACTCTCGATACCCAACAAGTTGATGAAGCCTTGGAAGCCCTCCTCCTTTTGGATGTGAAAGTCCAAGAAGTTCTTGCCGTGCACCACGCTACTCATCTTGCCCAACTTGGGCCTGATGCCGCAGTAATCCAGGTCGACGGCGTCCCTCTGCAGGCCCGGCAGATAGGTCTGGATGTCGTCCAGCGCCGCCTGCAGGCGCGCCGGGTTCGGCTTCAAGTCGGTCGGATCGTCGACCCACTCCAGGTCCGGCCCGAAGCGCACCCTCCCCGCCATGTCGAGGGTAAGATGCGTGCCCAGCCCGCCATGGCCCGGCACCGGCGCCGGATACACCAGCAGGCCAGGCTTCGGGTGTTTTGCGGCGTAGCTGAAGTAACTGCCCTTTGCGAAGTAGGCCTTCTTCCGCCGCGCCTCGGGCAGGATCATGTTGCTGATGTCCACGCCGGCCAAGCCCGCGCTGTTGACCAGCACCTCTGCCGTCACGCACTCGTCGTTGTCGCCGCCGCCCGCCGAAGCCGTCCACACCTTCCACCCGCCCCGCCCGCCGTCCACCGCCTCGACCCGCGTCACGTCCGCCCCGAACCCGACCTCGCCGCCGCGCTCCTCGAACTCGCCCTGCAGCGCCGCCATGTACGCATGGCCATCGAGGATCCCCGTCGTCGGGCTCTCCAGCACGCCGGCCAGCGCGCGCACCTCGGGCTCCCTGGCCTTGGCGTCCTCGCGGCTCACGAAGCGCGTCTCGACGCCCACCTGCCGCGCGAAGGCGTGCACGTCGTGCAGCGCGCCCATCTGCGCCGCGTCCTGCGCCACGATCCACTTGCCGCAGTTGCGGTGCGGGATCCCGCGCGCGGCGCAGTACGCGTACAGCAGCGCGCGCCCGCGGATGCACAGCGTCGTTTTGAGCGTCCCCGCGCCGTAGTACAGCCCGGCGTGGATCACCTCGCTGTTGCGCGACGACGTTTCGGTGCCCGCGTGCCGGTGCCGCTCGAGGAGGAGTGTGCTGGTGTTGGGCCGTGCGGAGAGTTGGCGCGCGATGGCGAGGCCGACCGCCCCGGCGCCGATGATGGCGTGTGTAAAGTCGGCGGGTCTGCGCGCCGTCGTGGAGAGGTGGCGATGGGCGATGCGCGTGAGGGTGAGGGCGTGTGGCGGCATGGTTTGGGTTGGTTGGTGTGGCTACGGTTGGGAGAGGGTAGTTGGCATGCTTTTTTTTTTTCTTGAGTTGGGGAAGTCTTTATGATGGATGGGATGGAAGAGGTTGCCGTCATTGAGTTTCTTATCTCGATAACCGCTAGCGATACAGAAAAGGGGACTCGAGGTTTGCCGAGGTCATGAACAGCAATAGAGAAAGTACAGCGGCAATGAGAGTTGACCGGTATTACTAGCCTTCTATCAGAACCGAACAGCGGCGGTGTGCTAACTATAGCTCGAACACGTCAATGACAACATTTGGGCTGAAGTGAGACATCATTTCCGTCCATCATTATAGTACGAGACGATCACGTGAAGGATTGGCAGAGACTTTCAACAAGAGTGATACAAGTCATCAAACAGGATAAGATCAAGTAGTGCATGAACCACTGACACACACGCCAATTTATCAATGCTGTTCAAAGAGATGGATTATATGTCTACACTAAAACGTCGTTCGTTGAAAGAAACGAGAAAGGAAAAGACGACTGAAATCCCCAAAAAAAATAGCCGGCCATCGTAAATTCACTGGCTTCGCTCGGAAAAAAGACTGTGGAGTGGGTATCATCAACTGCTAAAGGAATAAAGGCTCAAGGCCGTCGTAAGGCATATCATCAAGGTCGAGAAAAATAAATCGACAGCGCCGATCAATAGTAATCGGCGTCCGACAGTTCCCGGCCCAGATGTGCTTTGACCGTGCCGTTGCCCTCCCATACCAGCTTCATCGGTGAGGTTCTGGTCGGCGATGAATTTGAACTAGCAACCCTTGACACGGCTGTCGGCATAACGGTTGTTGGAGTTGTTTCTGCTTGTGGCGGGTTGATAGGACTGTATGCAACCGTTGCGGCATCCTCCACCACTGGAAGCTCCTCGTCCATGTCCAGCACGCGTCGGATTACATCCATCTCGGCGTGATCACGCATGTTGCGCATGCGATGGCACCAGACAGGTCGGCCACCCTCGAACAGGAACTCGCCACCGTTTTGTGCCAGGTTGCCCATTTTCCAGCTGTCCGTGGTCTTGCCCTTGAGCATCTCATCGACAGTGTGGAAAACGAACCGTGATCCGTTGACGCTGGAAAGGTACTGAGGTCGTTTGCCCAAGGCGAGAGACAGGCGCATCTTCAATGCGCGGAACAGCTTGCGTTGAGGATCGGCGTAGATGGGGAAGGGACAGTTGACCTTGTCGGCGTAGGCGGGGATGAACTTTGGGTGACCGTTGCCAATAATTGTGACGGTGGTGGGGACGGCAAGCGAGAAATAGACTGGAGTGATGGTGTCGATGAGGTCGCGTACGTATGCTTGGCAGCCCTATGATGGAATGTCTTAGAGCGATGAAAATAAGGTGGCAAGGGTATGGTTGAAACTTACTGCGCAGTAAAAGTGACGAATGAAGATAATCAACTGTCGTTGACCAATGTGCTGAGGACCCTCCCACAAGCTCTTGAACGGTCGCGATAGCCCGTTTGCGCTGAGTATCGGGATCTCGCCGGCTTTTGCGAGCATTGCCGCGGCAGGGAGTTCGTCGGCAAGGCCAATCCACGCCTCGTCCTGCTCGGTAGGAGTTTCTTCTTCCAAGTCGCGGTCCAGGTAGCACTCGCCATTCTCGCAGTCGGATGGATGATGGGGGAGGCTTGTGGCTACAGTGGAGGGGGCGGAGTAGGAGAGCGAAGGAGGGCGCTGGTCATCGAGCGACTGTGACGTGAGAGCGCTGCGAGCGGAAGAGTAACTGTCGGAATAATAGTGGACGGCTTGAGGCATTGCGAGTGTGTGTGTGTGTTGGAGATGAGAGAGAGATGAATGATAGATGGATGAAGATGAAGAAAGAGATGTTCTATGCAATGCACGATAAGGACGGACGGACGGACAGACGGGATGCAGCGAGTTTAGACGAGAAGAAGATGGGATGGGACGAAGGAGGTTTAAAGAAGAAGAAGAAGAAGAAGAGAGAAGGGAGAGAGAGAAGGGGGGGTGGGGAGGAGAAACAACGAGCGGGCGGAGCGGTGGGGGGTCCACCCACTGCGGCGTGCACGGTATGAGTTTAGGAGTGTATGGCTGTACTCTATGGCTGTATGGCATGGCTTGCTGGCTGCCAATAGAGTTTCCGCTGCCGGGAAGCTTTCTTTCTTTCATGCTTCCGTGTGAGAGCTGAGAGCCTGAGAAGAATTGAAGGATATCCACCACCCGCGAATCCTCGTTCCACCAATGCGCGTCGATGCCAGCGCCTCGGAGAATATACTCTCTCTCTACCTGCAACTCGCATCTCGCGGCTATGGCAATTCTTGCTGTGTCTCCCTCGGTGCAGTAGCTCCGTTATGTTTCATCGGGTACGAGATGCGGTGCGTAATTGTGCACTCATTCATGCTTGTGGGAATAACATCACACATCGTGTCTGGAGGATTCGCCATGATCTTCGCGCTAGACACACTGTACCAGCCTCTGCCTTGGGCTTCCCGCTCGACTGTCGCTACTACCACCACTCTACCCGTCCTCTGCAGCTCCCGTACCTACAGCGCCGCCCGTCAAGACGAACCACGGTCAAACATCTCCATGTCTTTTATTCGTTAGAGCCCGTCTCACAACCTCGTTTCACCCATCGCCTTAAAAAGGGGCATCGGGTGCTGTGCTGCACTGCACAGCGGAAGGCCCCTTGATCAGACATGCATGCCATGCCGAGATCTAGAGAAACACCGTGCGCCCCACTCCACTGGAGTTGGGGGCACGGAGAGAAGCGCACATTTCTTGCTCACCACCGAAAAACCTCCTCTCTGCAGGAGCGTGCTCACGATGCGTATGGATCCTGGGGTTGCCTTACTTACTGAGATGCTGTCACAGCGTGAATCCGCACATCATCAGCTAGCATCTCACCGTTTCGAAGCCAGTCTTTTCGATAACCCCCCTGCAGGCTATGACCGGCCTGTCAGTTGTAACATGCCTGCACGATGAGTCCACTCTTCTCAATATATCAATCCAGATATCCACACTGTCACAAAGCCTTACGTTTCAGTATACCATATCACTGACCTTTAAACGCGCCATCGTACCGGTTGCGGCATTGATGAAAATCGGGGTTTCATGTGCTTCTTATGATTGTGTCGCTCGACTTTTGCCGGGCTAGCCGAGAGCACCCTCCTTTGTACTATCCACCTACTCGCTTCGCAGCACCTTTTCTCGACATCGCACGCCAAAAAGGTCCAGAACGGCCGTGGTGCGCTTAACACGCACTGATGCGCGACGCTTACAGTTGCCCGCTGATCCAGCACCGACGCCACGTTTGCCTAGCGCAGGCCATGACGGACTGACAGAACTGTCAGGCTCAGATCGAACGCGCCATCATCTCCAGACGTCGAAAGGGGAGCGAACCAGAAGAAGAGGGAAAAACCACTTTCAATAATAATGGATCGAAAGCTTAACCTCGAAACGGGTTTCTGCGACGATAATCCAGTGAAACGTTGCGAGAACAGGCGTTCGATGTTCAACCTTGGGCCTTTGCGGCGCGCGCGCGCGCGTTGTGTTAAGGTGCAAAGCTATATTACCTCGATATCCTCCGACGGTTTCTTTCTTCACTGACCGCAACGGAAGCAACACCGATTGTATGCGTTGCGCATGCGATACCAAGGTAGACCTCAACCGAGAACTCAGATTCTACCCGTCTTTCTTCGAGTCGCTCATCATCATCATCGATCTGGTTCCTGCATTCCACACATCTGGAGTGAGTATTAGTTGAGTGCATCGCGTAGAAAGCAACAAATTCGTGTTCATCATCTAGCTACGTTGAAACGTCCCATTTGGGTGTCCTCCTTCTTCTTCTTCTTCTTCTTCGTCTTCTTCTTCGTCGTCATCTACTGCAATCATCTTCTTCTGACAGAAAAATTAAAAAAGTTTCCAGACTCCATCGCTCCGGTTTTCTGATCATCGTTTCGTCCATGGTTCAACCGTGACCCCTCTCCCAAGTTCCAACCCGCGCCCGCAAAGCCCTCTCGAACCCCCCCCCCCCTTCTTCGCACTAGATCGATTCGTCCGTTTCAACGCTCAAAGAATCACGCGTTGACGAGAAGAATCGAGCAAAAAAAAGAATTCCCCGACGCAAAAGCCTCAGGCCTTCCCTGCGTCCTCCTTCAAGCTCACAATACGGTTCAACACAATCTTCTCCTCGGTGCTGTCCGTGTCCAGCGCGAAGTACGCCACCCGCATTCCCTGGAACCTGACGTCCCACGGTCCAGGGTGCGGGTTGGAAACGTGATCCTTGGGCCAGGGAGCGCGCGCGCGAATCTCGTGAAAGCCGACCTCCATGACCGCGTCTGGGTAGATCTGCTCGCTGTCGGTGTCGACGTCGCTGAGAAAGCCTTCAGGCGCGGCATCCGGGTTGTCCGACTTAAAGAGCGGCGTCGTGATGCGTACCGTCGCTTTGACGGGCGAGGCATGCTTGGGCGACGAGGCGACCCATTGAATGAAGGCCTTTGGCTTGGTGGGTGAAGTGCCTTCGGCGGGGCGCAGGTAGCTTGCGTGGATCTCGGTGACTTTGCCGCTGGTGGGGTCGGTGGTGAAGGTTTTTGCGCTGATAGGGTAGGGCACGTTGAGTAGGCCAACGGGCTTACCGGGCGCGAGGCGGAAGAAGTCGTCCGAATCCTCAGTGCGAAAGTCAGAGCGGTCGATAAAGACCGTGCGTGTAAAGGGTACCACATGGGTGCCCATTGTGGAATCACCGCGCATGAAGCTGAGAGTGATATCTTCGCAGTGATCCTCAGGAAGGTCGTCGATGATGACTTTGATCGGGTCGAGTACCAACATAAGGCGAGGCACTGTGACTTCGAGATATCTACGAACAAGCGTTTCAAGGCGGATGACTTGAATGAGACTCAGACTGTCGGAAACACCAAGCTCAGCCACAAAGGCGCGGATAGCGCCAGGGGGTATTCCACGGCGACGGAGCGCGATGATTGTGTACAAGCGAGGATCGTCCCATCCACGAACGTACTTGTCCTCTACAAGTTTAGCAATCTTGCGCTTCGACAGGACGGTCCCGGTAACGTTCAGGCGTCCGTATTCGCGCTGTTGAGGGATGGCTGGGAGGTGATCTTTGAGCTCTTCGATGAGCCAATCGTACGACTCCCTTGCAGTCCTGAACTCCGTGGTACACAGGGAGTGTGTGATTTTCTCAAAGGAGTCGCACAAGCAGTGAGTGAAGTCGTACGTAGGATAGATGAGCCACTTGTCACCAGTGCGATGATGGTGGTTCATCTCTGTGATCCTGTATGCCGCCATGTCCCACATATAAGGGTTACCGCTGTCGAGTAGGTTCATCTTCATACGGAGGAACACTTCCTTGGGCTTGTATTTTCCGTCCCTCATGCCCCGAAACTCCTCCAAGGATTGTTCGCTGGGCTTCTCGCGGTGTGGGCAAGCGTATCGTGGACTTTTGTTGTCCTTGCCGCCTTTTTGGTTCTGGATCTCCTCCTCTGCGTTGGAACGTAAGCCAGACTGTCACAAAGCAAACACGCTGGAAGCCAAACTCACGAGTGCAGCTACAAACATATGCTTTTCCCTTTTGGATAAGGGTCTCGGCAAGTTCATACAGTCGATCGAAGTGATCGCTAGAATAGGTGACACCACATGGTTCGTAGCCTAACCATTCGACGGTTTCCTTGATGGATGTGAAGTAGCGTTCCTCTTCCTTTTGAGGGTTTGTGTCGTCGTACCGTAGGTAGCACTTCCCGCCCCAGAACTTGGCAAACCCGAAGTTTACAGCTATGGCTTTGGCGTGACCGATATGAAGGAATCCGTTCGGCTCCGGTGGAAATCGAGTGATGACACCTTCACCGACAGGTTTAATGTTGTAGGCGTCCTTGAGCCAGCCAACCCTGAACGTGTTTTCCATTGGATCAACATCGATGGCGGGTGTCGAAGCTGTGGCTTTGGCAGGGGGAACTTTTGGTCGTGTTGGCAAGCTGGGCGCTTCGGCCTTCGCTTTTGCTTTCGCGGCGGCCTTTTCCGCCTTCATTGCTGCTTTCTTTGCAGCTGCTTTGGATATCTTGACTTCTCCATCTTGAGCGAGTTCCGCGTTCTCTTTGCCCTCTTCCGCCATGGTTATTTGGTGCGATGTGCGTGGATTCAATGTTCGTTAAACCTCAGGTGAGTCAAACAACAAAGTACGCGCCGCGACTTTTGTGTCAGCCCTGTATGCCGGCCAAATTCCGGACGTCGGACCCTTATCTCTCTCGAGCCTTCTGGAAGGCAAACGACGGACGAGGCTACGTGACAACTTTTTTGAGCTTCGACTCCTTCAACATTCAACCATACACTCAAGGTACCCCCTCCGAGAAGGCCAAGCGCGATTTCTGGCCACAGCACTAACAGAACACAGGATGTCGTTGGTCAACGATCCTCAGGTCAAGGAGGCCTCACTCCACAATCCTTTGCCGCTCGCGCTGCATACCTACATTTGGCCTTTCCTCGTACTGTGGCCCGCTTTCTTCTCGGTGTACCTGTCGCAGGCGTCTTACGACACATACATCCAAGGCCAAGAATGGACCTTTGTCTTCTCTGGTACCATCATCACGATTCAAGGCCTTTTCTGGCTGAGTACCTTCTGGAACGTCAATGTCAACTCTCTCTTCACGTCGACAAAGGCACGCTCTGTTGAAACTGCGAAGTTGATCAAGATCATTCCGGTTGCCAATGCCGGCTCGGCTGAGATTTGCAGGATGGAGCGTGATTTGAAGCAAGGTCTCAACTTCCTCTTTCAGAAGCGCAGGTTCCTGTACGATGCCGCAAAGGGGTCATTCACACCTCTCGTCTATCCCTTGGATGAAGAACCCAAGCCTCTCATTGGGACTTTCCAGGCTTCGCAGGGAATCAAGACTTCCGAAGAACTCGACCGCATACAGCAGCACTACGGAGACAACACTTTCGACATCCCTGTACCTACTTTTACCGAACTTTTCAAGGAGCACGCTGTAGCACCGTTCTTCGTTTTTCAGGTGTTTTGTGTCGGGCTCTGGATGCTAGACGACTATTGGTACTACTCGCTTTTCACTCTGCTCATGCTCGTTGCTTTCGAAAGCACTGTTGTGTGGCAAAGACAGAGGACGCTTGTCGAGTTTCGTGGAATGAGCATCAAGCCGTATTCCATCTGGGTACACCGCGCCGCCGGCTGGGAAGAGATTCAGAGTGACAAGCTCCTTCCAGGTGATTTGGTTTCTGTTGGACGCACCAAGGAGGATTCAGGCGTTGCATGTGACATGCTTCTTGTTCAGGGTACTGCAATAGTCAACGAGGCTATGTTGTCTGGCGAGAGTACACCCGTGCTCAAGGACTCGGTTCAACTGCGTCCAAGTGATGCCAACATCGAACCGGAGGGTCTTGACAAAAACGCGTTCCTTTACGGCGGCACTAAGATCCTTCAGGTCAGCCGTACGACTGCTGCTGAAGCCGACTCAGCTCCTACCGAAGCTTCCAAAATCAAGCCTGCACCGGATGATGGCGCTTTGGCGGTCGTGGTCAAGACCGGATTCGAAACTAGCCAGGGAAGCTTGGTTCGCACCATGATCTACAGCACCGAGAGGGTTTCTGCCAACAATGCCGAAGCGCTCTGGTTTATTCTATTCCTGTTGGTATTTGCCATCGCCGCATCTTGGTACGTATGGACCCAGGGTGTGATCAAGGACAGAAAACGATCAAAGTTGATGCTTGACTGCGTTCTTATCGTTACTTCTGTCGTTCCTCCCGAGCTGCCTATGGAACTCAGTCTTGCCGTCAACACCAGTCTCGCCGCTCTGAGCAAGTACGCTATCTTCTGCACCGAGCCCTTCCGTATTCCATACGCAGGCCGCGTCGACATTGCATGCTTTGACAAGACCGGTACGCTTACCGGAGAAGATCTTGTAGTCGATGGCATTGCTGGACTTGACCTGTCTCAGAACGGCAATGGCAAAGAATTCTCTGGTAATCCATCCGTTACTCCTTTTAGCCTGATCGATGTTTCGACCACCCTTGTACTTGCCACTGCGCACGCTTTAGTCAAACTTGAAGATGGCGAGATTGTCGGCGAACCTATGGAAAAGGCTACCCTTTCCTCCCTAGGCTGGAGCCTGGATAAAGAGGACACTTTAACCAACAAAGTAGCTGCCAGCAAGGACCGCATGACTGTCCAAATCAAACGAAGATTCCAATTTTCGTCCACTTTGAAGAGACAGAGTTCTGTTGCCACAGTCGAAGTACCCAACGAACGGACAGGAAAGAAAGTCAAGAGCACATTTGTTGGTGTCAAGGGCGCCCCGGAAACAATTCGAAAGATGCTTGTGGAAACACCGGCGAATTATGAGGAGACTTACAAATATTTCTCCAGGAACGGTGGCAGAGTCTTGGCTCTTGCGTACCGATACCTGTCGACTGAGACCGAGATCGGGCAAACCCGCGTTAACAATTTGAAGCGTGAAGAAGTTGAGGATCAGTTGGTCTTTGCCGGCTTCCTCATTCTTCAATGCCCCCTCAAGGACGATGCTATCAAGGCTGTGCAGATGCTCAACGAGAGCAGTCATCGTGTGATTATGATCACCGGAGACAACCCATTGACTGCTGTGCATGTTGCGAAACAGGTTGAGATTGTTGATCGCGAAGTCCTCATTTTGGATGCTCCCGAACATGAAGACTCTACGGAATCCTTGGTCTGGCGAAGCGTCGATGACAAAGTTAGTATTCCCGTTGATCCTCTTGCGGAATTAGACAAGAACATTTTGGACACAAAGGATATTTGCGTGACTGGATATGCATTGGCCAAATTCAAAGGTCAGAAGACCTTTCCCCAGCTTCTTCGCCATGCTTGGGTCTACGCTCGTGTTTCGCCCAAACAAAAGGAAGAGATTCTCATTGGTTTGAGGGACCTCGGACTTACAACACTCATGTGCGGCGATGGTACCAACGATGTCGGTGCACTCAAGCAAGCTCATATCGGCGTTGCTCTCCTCAACGGCACACAGGACGTTCTCAACAAGATCGCCCAAAAGTTCCGTGAGAACAAGATGAAGGAGATGTACGAAAAGCAGGTTGGCATAATGAAACGCTTCAACCAGGCAGCTCCACCGGTACCTATCCATATTGCTCATCTATACCCGCCCGGTCCTACCAATCCCCACTATGTGAAAGCCATGGAGCGTGAGGCTGATTTCAAGGCCAAACTTGCAGGGGAACCGACTCAGTTGGCTCCTGGCGCGAACGGTGTCCCTGCGATCTCACCATCTTCTACTGTTGCAATAGAGAAGCCTGCTCAACAATTGACCAACCAACAGAAGATGCAGCAAAATGCAAACGACAAGGCTGCTAGCCTTGCCGATCGGATGACCAAGGCCATGATGGAAGAAGATGAAGACGAGGCCCCGACACTGAAGCTTGGTGATGCATCTGTGGCAGCGCCGTTCACTAGCAAATTAGCCAACGTGATTGCCATTCCGAACATCATCCGTCAAGGACGATGCACTCTGGTCGCAACGATTCAGATGTACAAGATTCTCGCTCTCAACTGTTTGATCAGCGCTTACAGCTTGTCTGTTCTCTACTTGGATGGTATCAAGTTTGGCGATGGACAAGTGACGATCAGCGGCATGCTTATGAGTGTCTGTTTCTTGTCACTCTCACGTGCAAAGGTAGGTCCAATGAGTCCTTCTCATCAAAACTTCACGCTAATACGTAAACAGCCCGTCCAAGAACTGTCCCAGAATCGAGCCGATGATGTATACGTTGAAGATGTTTGGTTGCGGAC
>Ga0115841_10012_pt1 | contig 11799 bp, 4 predicted proteins | sample InSIn5SAF170_2_FD_83855 | JGI IMG/M metagenome (GOLD analysis project Ga0115841, IMG submission 83855) | reverse complement strand
TTACATCACTACGTTTACAGCTAAAGTAAAACCTCTTTGTAATAATGGGATTCTTTCTAAAACTACCGCAATATCAATAGAACTCTTTAAATAAACATTAAATATTTTTACAGTTTTTTTATTCTTCTGCAATTACAAAATTTAAGTATAAAATGTGAATATATATGTATTGGGAGTTACTTATAATTAATTTAAAATGGTGCAGAAAAAATATGTCAATTATTAGCGTCGGTGTTTAAGTAACTAGCTTTAGATTAGTGTAGATAAATTGGATACTCTAAATGAAGTTAACTACACCAATTTCAATCAATTATCAAGGAAGTTTGACAGTTTTCCTTAACAAATTTTCGTATGCAGACTCTAAAAACTTGTTTAAAACATAAAGAAAAATTACGTAAGTAAACCTAACAATTAATTATACTTGCTACAGACTAACAAAAAAATTAATGCAGTCTTATTGACACCTTAAAACATTCTTCATCATTTCCTTGTAGAAGAAGATCCTTGAATCGGACACATCAATCATTTTATATCGCAATAAAAAAGATAAAGAGAGTAAATCCTAATCGTAAGCAGCAAGTTTCTAATGGAATTCACAAATGACAGAACAAATCTGTATGATGTTACACAAAGATTAAATTAAACACTTGGAATCTCCAAACTTCCAGACAACCAATCACGAACAATTTCTCTTAAGTATTAAGTAGTACAATTCTGAATAAATCGAATCAGAAACGTGCTTCCACTCTCTCCACCCCTTCCCTACATATACATTCGTGTTCCTGCATTCGTTCTGTTTTTGAATATTAACCAGCTAGGAAAAGGAGGGCGGAAAGTTGTCACGTGATATGCAGAGAGAATATTTACGTGAAGAGTTTCAGTACTTCCTATATTGAATGTGGTGCTTCGTGGGGTAATATGGCATCGCTCGTGCAACACCACAGGAAAGCTCTATTTAAAGAAAATAATTCCATTGTTAAGTGGATAACATTCATAAGATATTTTTTCCTTTTGCATTAGAATTTGCAACATTTCTAAGATATGTACTATCGTATAAAGGTAACTTTTTTGATTAACGACAAGAGAGAGAAACCCTTAAACCATTATTCTTTTAAATAATTTTAAAATTAAATTAAATTTTCATTAATTTACTATAATATTTTAAGCTTATATTATTTTTCATTGGCCCAAAACATTTTGGATATCTATGATCTACTGGATATCTATCCATGCATTATTTTTTATTTTATGAGATTTTTTTAATGTTCTCTTACGTTTTTCAACTAATTTGTTTTACGGTGCCCATCAGTAGCTCAAATTTTACATCGTATATAAAAATGTGTACATCATTTTGCTGCATATACAGAAATGCTATTAATAAGGACATTACATATTCTGATGCCATAACAGTCACAGACACTGTTTTTTAATGCATTATTTTACTATAAAAAATTTAATGAGATAATTATTCTTTCGAAGCTATTCTTATGAAAAACTCTGTTGCGTATAGACTCACTACAAATTTACAAAAAACTTATTGTTAATATGGTTTGAAAGTCGTTTTTTATGTATTTCTATTGGTCATATTTTATAATTTTTATTTTATTTTTGTAACTTTTTAAAAAACATATTTCGACGTGAAAATTGAATAAAAAGTTTCAGAGCAATAAAAAAATACGATAATGATTTACGGCTCATTAAGAATGAAGATTATAAGATCTTAATTTTGGGGCAAAATTAATTGTTACAAAATGAAAAACTCCAAAGCTTTCATAAAATTTTAATAATACATGTTATAGAGAGAAATATGAGTATGCCTCCTCAAATAATGACATAATATTTTAAATTTATATTGGTAAAACTAAAAATATAACTTAGTTTTACAGCAATTGCAATGAATAAAACATATCCATGCATTATTTTGATTATTATATGAGATATTATCCGAGCGATAAACTAAACAAGATTATACTGATTAACATATTGATGTTTATAAATGTATTCTATAACTTTTTATTCAGTTTAATGTATCCTATTCTTAGAATGAAAAACAATTCTAATGATGAATGAAGGGATGATTGTTTTCCTAATTAATAATCATGCTCACATAATAATTCCTGAGATCCTAAACTATAAGACATATAATTATTTCATACTGTAGTGAGCATAGTTCAACACAGCCTTAACATTCATCTTATCAAAATTATTTTTTTACTTTGGTTATTTGGATAAAAACACAATGAAGTTTATATCTTTGTTTTTATAGAGAAAGGATATTTTAAAAAATTTATTTTTATTTTTATATTAGTATGTACACTGAGAATAGCTAGATGGATATGTATAATAAATAGTCAAAAATGTTGGGAAGTAATATTCAGATAATTTGCGAATTTTAAAAGTGAAAAAAATTCTGGATTTGTTCCTTTACTTTTAAGATATTAATATCCATAAAAATATTAATAATTAAGAAAAGGGAAATGAATATTACGATACGATTTACTCTTACATTAAATATCTTTGTAATAATCAGATCTTGGAAGTTCGGGAAAAATGCCATAAATAATTTCTTTTTATGATCCTTATTTTTATACACTTTTTATTTTTTGATGATTTTTTTTTAATTATTACTTTTTAGATGATATCATTTTAAAGGCATTTATTATAATTTTTAAGAGAATTTATTGCTAATGAATACATATTTAGCTGCCAGAAATGGTCCATACCTCTACAGGATGTATTAACGATATGCAAATCAGTTTTTGTTTTGAAGCTTGAGGCAATGGAGGGGAGACTCAAGATTTTCTCTAAAATTATATAAATATTAGAGTTGAAAATTAAACAAATCTGAAAGTAAAATTTGTTGCCCATGCTACTTATCAATAATTTTTTCTTTTTTTTTCTCTTGCATGAATATAATACTATCAAAATTCTATCCTCTTTTTTACGTAATCCTAAAATTCGGACATTGAATATGCAGGAATATTTATACCGTCGATAATGATAGTCATTTATATTTTTCAAAAATTAAAAATCAAAAAAAAAGAAAAAAGAAAAAAAATAGTGCTTTTCGTGTTTTTGATTTATAACATGAATTTCAGTAACATATTTAAAAAAAATCCATAAAAAATCAGGGCTGTATTTTTTTATTTAGTGTTAAGGACTGGATAGAATAATTACAGTTTACGTATATTTATGAGTTGTATGCGTAATTTTTATGAGTTTTGAAATTAATTTAAAAAATGAGTGTTTTAAGAGTTTCTATCGGGAAATATTTTTTAAACTTTCAGATATTTCATGAAAAAGTTTATTTATCATTCATTTGTTTGAAACTGATGGTATGTTTACGTGAATCATCTCTTTTTTTTAATAATGTAAAAAATTTTGAACTTTTTAAAATGTAATAAAAGTTAAATTTCCTATAATAAATATTTTTACTGATATGAATATTATTCATCACACTATCTTTACCCTACAAGGAAAAAAATATAATTTACAGTAAAATAATTTATATCTTTTCATGTTAGGAAACAAATGATATTTTCACTTACGTTTGAAATTTTATTCAATTTAGATAATTTCTAAATTTCAACAAGAAACTTACGTATAATAATATTATTGAATTTATTCAATGCAAATTAATAAAATGTTTCCATATTTACGATAGAATTTCTTTGCAACTAGTAAATTACATCTTGCTTTCTGAAAATGAGATAATTTACTTGTCAGAAATATTTTTTTTGAAAAAAAAACATTTCTTAAATAAATTTTGAGAATTTTAGATTTTTATAGAAACGTGGATCACATGCACATATTCTAAAAAATAACTCTTGAAATTTTTTTATTGCTCCAGTGATATTGTAAGAAATATTTTTTACAAATTTTATAATTTAAACTAAAAATTGTTGTTAATTGCTATGTAGTTAACAGGTTAAATGATTTTGAGCCAGATATAATCGTTCGAGAGTTGCTCTGAAGTCATTTTTTAAATGTAAAAGAGATGGAACTTGATATAAGAACTCTAAGAGAACAATTTTCTAAAATACCAAAAATTAGATCGACAACGTACAAATTTAGTTATCCCTTCGCTTTTACATCTCCCAGTATTTTTTGATTTTGACCCCTTTTTCCTTTCTTGGTTCAATCTCCCCCCCCCCCCCCCCCCTGAAAAAAAATCCATCAGTATACAGTAATTTATGTAAGCTCATCAGTGTTATCTGCTAAGGCTTGCCAGTGACTGCTCACTCGAAAGCGTTTGGCTCGCTATCACGATTACTGATTCATCCACATCAGTTCCGTGATTATAACGAGATTAAGAAATTGAATAAATACTGATTTAAAAGTCAAATTTCACATGCAGAATAAATTTAAGTCATAATTATTCAAAGTTCCTTTATTTTTATTATTTTGTTTCCGTTACCTGACACTCTCAACGATTATTTGAAAACAAGAGTTTCTTTCATGCCCGTTTTTACAATTCTAGCTCATTGACTTTTCCATCAAAAAGTTGGAAAGTTGCCACCGCATACCTGCAACTTTTAACCCAGACATATCTAAGTTGAAGGACTTTCGTGAACAAACCCGATCGGATAATAACGTATTCTAATTCTGATATCGGAAATCTTATCATTAGATTTACGGCTTAAATAATGTGTAGGAATCTGGTTCAGAAAAAATGTTTTTTTTTATTTTTTATGAATGTCTTTTTAAAAAATAATTTTGGACTGGAGGTAGGGTAAAATATTTAACGGTAAAATTATTTTTTTAAATTATAATTTAACTTTTAATAAAATTAAATTTTAAAAAATTAAAGTCAAAAAGCTTTTAAGCAGTATTAAAAAGCATTTATATTCCTGATAGACTGTCTGAAAAGTGTGATTTTGCAAAACAGGATGCAGTTAATTTTGTGTATTCTATATTACTTCCTTCCTTGATTACATAATGATTTGCATTACTGTCTCTTAATTTATAGTACTGTTCATTTTATCTACATTAATAAGCAATATATCTGTTATATTTAATAAATTATATTCATTAATTAGAATTTTTGTTTAAAATAGAGATTAGTTGGGTAAGTCGCTCATTTATTAATTAAGAGATTTTTCTTTTATATACATAAAAATGATAAGCACGAAAAAATCGACTTATTAATAAACCTTATGAAAGTTTTCATTTTTCACAATAATTATTAGAAAAAATGTCGATAATCTTTATTTAATAATTGATATTAATTATTAGTATGTTAATCAGATATACATTTTTTAAAATCGTTAAGCCAAACAACCAGCATTCAACACTACTATTGTTAAATTCTTGTCAAATAAAAATTACTACATTTATTAATTATTTAAAAAATAAGTGATCTTAAGCTATTAAAGCAATTCAAGAAACTGTTAAAATAAAACATATATAGTGTTTTCTAAGAAGTTAAATCAGAACTAATAAAGAGAGATATATATTTGTAATATCCATCCCTGTATATCATGTCTTATTTTGTGAAATAGTAGTCTCACTTATTTTTAGAGGATTTTCAAACATTGGTTCAAAAGAATATTTTAAATTTTTTAAAGAAATGCATCATTTCAATGTATACTTTTTCGTCTATATGACTTGCAATTAACAAAAGAAATTAAGTTTCGTGTCTCTTTTATGACAAAAATCTCACAGCTTTTCAGATTACGATAAATAAGAGCTATTATGTGAAAAATTAATATTTATGAATATTGTGCTGTTAAATAACATTAAAATACTTATTACAAAATTAAACATTAATTTCTGTAATCAATTTGTTAACATTGAAATTATGTATCACAACATCTTTTACAATTTGGTAAATTTTTCTAATACAGCTATTGCGCTATAAAAATTAATTGCAGATTTCAATATCTACTGACAGAAGTTTACGAAATCTCAAGTAAGAAAAGCGAAAAACTGTCAAATGCTTCGGCTCTAACAGGCTAAATATAGAAGAAAACCTTGACCTCCATCATCTGCGCGGAGTTTCTCTGAAGGATTTTTATATTTTTTTACTTAACTAAAAAATGTTAAGATACGAGCTTTAATATCTATGGAAATTTGAAGAACAGAGCTTATATTTATTTTTAAGCTATGTAATAGGCTAAATGGTGGAGAATTATTCATTAGACTGAGTTTTTTGTAAAAAACAAACTGCAATATTTAATGATTTTAGGATATTATTTTTTTTTTTAATGTGCAAATTTCTCTCCGCATTTATTAGTAGTGTGTCACTATGTTCGTTTTTAATACTGGTTATGAAGTCTGGAAACTAAAATTATTTCTTGTAACCTATTTCGTGACATGTATTTACAATATAATTTAATAAAATATCTTTCAAATACTTATATTTTTCAAAAAATATATTTTCTTTGAATATGATTCTTTTCATTCCAAAGGTAAATTTGTTTCATTAGATTATTGAAACGAAAAATTTTTTATATAAAATTTACAAGATTTTACTTTTATTGTATATTATCTGCTCTTCAAATAAATGTATTTGGTTAAATTATCTATTGTTCAAATAAATGTATTTGGTTAAATTATCTATTGTTCAAATAAATGTATTTGGTTAAATTATCTATTGTTCAAAATATCATGGAAAATACATTAATTGTTTTTTAACAGTGATTTATAAATCACACTATGTCAGAAATATATATTATTTTTCAAATTTAAAAAACATGTAAGAGATATTACTGATGATGTGCAATTACATTCGTATTAAAGCCACATACAAAGAAAACTTCCTTATTTTTTTGTTGAATTTAATGAAACATAATCTGTGACAGAATAATCTTGATTTCCATGTTAATAATATATTAAATTGCTTGACTCAAAAAGCACTCATATTCATTTACAAAAAAAATTTCTATGACATTTTTGTTCTATAACAAGAATTGATTTTTAACACTTTAACATAAGATGATAAAAGATACATTTTACTCGAAATATATAAATATTTCATTTTTTGTTAGAATGCTCAAACATTTTCAATACAGTGTCAGATAAAGTTTGAATTGCATTAATAATTATATTAAAAATATTACATTAGGACTCTCTCTCTCTCTCTCTATAGATATATATATATAGGCGCAATAAAAACATTATTGTCATCTGAATTGTAAGTTTATTACATTATTCATGTGATTTTATTATATAATTAAATATATTGTGATATAATTAAAAAATGTACACACGCATTCTCAGCAGTTCAAGGAATTTTATCACTGTACATTATAATGGCATTGTCGTTATAATGTGTGGTCGTTACAACACAAGGGCTTGTTGTACACAACATATATTCGAGATGATATTATCTACTTTAGATTCCTTTATAAATTAATAAAAATAGCGTAGATTTCTTTAATTTTTTTTTGTAAAATAAAGTCTAAGATAGATCTTAGTTTCTACAACTAATTGCACAAACTTACGAAAAACAAATACGAAAGATATAACTGTAGATAAAATTGTACAAAATATAGGCACAATAAAAATATTATTTCGACAGATGTTAAACAACCTTAACATTCAAGAAATTTTTTAAAATATTCTTTTCCCTTTAGGTACAAAATTTAGAAACAAATGTTAAAATGTAAGTAGTCTTTTCATAAATATTACATGTTTTATGATTACAAAACATGGAAATTGTAGATTATTATTTCCTAAATTGTTATGAAATATCAAGAGAAATTTGAGAGTTATTTGCAAAAAGTAGCGGTAAGTATTTTCTTGCTGCAGAATGCGAAATAATGAATCCCAAAATATCTTTTAACATTCTTAATAAAATACTAACAATAGGGAAAAACTAATTTTTTGATAATAAATAGGTCATTATGCTTATTTTAAAAAACACCAAATCATAAAAAATACTACATGAGTACATTACAGAGGTGAGATAAAAAAAATCCATTTAGACGTCAAAAGTAAAAGATGAGTTTCAAAAATAGCTAATGACCTGAAAACATTTAACACAGATGGATTGAGTTTGAGAAGCATATTACTCGTTGCAAAGTAAAATACAATTTCTTTTCATTCAAGATTAGATGCTGAAAATGTTCTAAGACTTTTTTCTGATTAAATTGAAGGAAGATAGATTTCATTTTGATCAAAGAATGACAATCATTGAGTACTTTATATCAGTATTATAAATTGACTTCAAATAAACAAAACGAATTTATATATGAGAATAAAACGCTGAGAGAATGTAATAAACTGGTTAATTTTAAAATACAATTTTCTAGAAATCTAGACTGTCATATAGAGCTTTCCAAAAGGTACTGAAAAATCTCTTGAAAAAAAAATAGTTCATCATGAAAAAAGACCGTTTTAAAAATTATTTTAATTATTTTTTTATTTTCATTTTTAGTTATAATTATCATTTATTAAACTGTAGATTATTTTCTCGATCATTATTAATTTAATATAATACATTAATATCTTTGAAATTATTACTATTTATTGCATTATTGTAAAAAATAAAATAATTGATATACCAGTTATACCTATTTTGAGGATATGAATTTGTATTTTCCTACAATTTACAAACATTGAAAGGAGTTAATATTTTGCTTGCTATTATATGCTATATTAGAGAATATTTTTTTTCGGCAAAATCTATATACATATTTTCTAAACAGTGTAAATTATTTTGTGTAATGATATTTAAAATACACTTATTAATGTTTAAAGAGACAAAAAAGTTGGTGAAATATAACATTTTCTAATGCAGTGAACAAAAATAAATAAGTTAATTAATTAAGATCAAGAAGTGTTCCTTATCTATAAATTATCTTTTAAAAACAACTTAGAATAAATCAAGATTATTTGGTACAATAAGCAGTGAAAAGGTACAACTTATTTATGTTTAATTTAAAATTGTATTTTATTTATCTGATAGATATTATGTTAAATAGAAATAAGTCGAGCTTATGTGTAACACTGATTTAAATACCAGACATAAAGTAAAGAATTTTGGCAGCTTATAATTTTTTTTTTGAAAAAGGAAGATAATTTTACTAATGATAAAATTGGAAAAAATACTCCATGGGTTTATTACTTGGAAAAAAATTAAATCTCTTTAGAAGATTTTTAAATTTATATTTTTCTATCATTCAGAAAATAAATAAAGCCTTTACTGTGCACAAAAACAGCCCTATATTTTAAAATTATTAAACATTGTTAACTCATTTTACATAGAATTTTTTATTTCCTAGTCTTCTATCTCTTAGAAAATTATATAAAATAAATGAAATAAATGATAATACTGAATTGTAATAATAACAAATTTAGTTTTTTTGTATAGTAAAAAAAGAAAAAATAGATGAGGTTTAAAAAATTGTTTCAATAAATGTTTTGATTATTGCCGTAATATAACTGCAAAAGAAAATTGAATGCCGTTCAAAAATAAGCATTTATAGAATTTAAAAAATGAACATAATATAAAACTTAAGAAATAAGTATAATATGGCATTTAAACTGTTATCAATTCATTGTAGTTTATAAAAAATAACCTTTCTTACTTTCCTTTTAAAATTCTTAACTAATACTTCCTTTTTATCTGACTTCTCAAATAACAATATAAAGTAAAACTATAATTTGTTTAATATGCTTATGATATTTTTGTGTTCGATATAAATTACTATGCGATCTGGACATTTTAAAAAATGGAAATTATATTATTTATGTATCTATTTAAAATATCTTCATTAAAAAAATTAATAATTTTTTTTTTTAATATTTTATACACACATAGAAAACTGTAACATTTATAGAATAAAAAATCAAGTTTTATCGTTTAGAAATAATTATTTATTTATATACGGCACCAATACAAACACCCATCAGCCATTCAGAAGTCAATCCATGCTGAACGAATCGTTCCGGGAAATGTTTATCGTGTAGCATTACTCCCCATGCAGTAAAACGAGATGTACAGGCATTTCGGTATGGGAAAATATCACTTGCTCTTAAATAACAACTCGGGAAACTTAGAAATATTTCAAAATATTTTTTTTCTTGTTCCACCGCAATTCAATAAAATGTATTCTAAAGAACTTTTCCATTTAAAATTGCTATTAAGAAACTTTAATTTCTAAAGATCTATTTGATTTTCTTTAAATTTTATAATAATCTTTTAGAGAAATAATAAACTTTTACGTGAAAATAAGTACTAAAATTAACATAAAAAGAAAAAAATATATAATACAAAGATCCTAGATTTAGTACCTTATAGAATTGAAAATGTAGAAATTAAATGTAAATGTAAGATTCAGAAAAAAAAAATCTTTCATTAAATTTCATTTTTCCATACATGTTTAAATTTCATCTTGACCTTGAATTAGAGGTACTATAATTGGAATTTTTGTGACAAAAAACGACTTGGTTTATATAAACAAGAATTAATATCTTTTTTGAACAAAAATATTCGAGAAGAATATATAATAGGGTATCAATAAAGAATAAATATTTATCCTAAATAATTATAAACGTATTGTATTAATAAATACTTTCAAATTGTCCATCAATTTCCTTTTATTTACAAATTGCATAATTTTAGCCTAGTTTTCAATGCTGAAAAGTTTGTTCCAGATATTTGGCAACACACTGCGTAATAATGAGAAGATATATCGTTGATACTTCACTGCGGCAATCATCCACGCAGATGTGGAACTTAGATATTAGGCTTAGGGCGTGAATGTTTTGAAAAAAAAAATCTTTAATATCAGAATGAAGCAATTTTTTTAATTTTTATAATTTCTGGCTTAACCTTCGGTTTCATTAAGAGTAATTTTGCAGTTTTTTTTGCACATACTTTACCTCGTTACTTATTGCTCAACATATCATTGTATACAAACATCTGCAGTTTTATTATTATTTAATATAATACTACTTTTAACATTTTTAAATATTCTCTACACATTCAAATTCGTTAATTAAAAATGCGTCTTGTTCAATATGTTTTCCAGGAAGGAAATATGTGTAATTTTGAAAATTTCTCAAAGTCTTTCAAACAATATATTCTTTTTCAACGATCATAACAGGAATTTTTACTCTAACAGTGCAAGTTTTGAAAAGTATAAAACATGTTTCAAAACCACTATAATTCTAACAAAATACATTAAAAGCTTAATACAAAACAAATATATTATTTACTATTCACAATATTGTACAAACTTAGAAAGGATTATATTTGCAGAAAAAAAACTAGAGGGAAGTATCTTATCAATAAAAGATTAACATACTGGAATTTAAATATATTTATATTGATTTCCATAGCTTTTTTTTTTCTACTGTAAACTGCTTTCATTGGCCAAAGTTCTTTTTCTTTTAAAAATAAATATCGTTCAACAGTATCTGAAATAGAATATTTTAATAAATAACATGTTCACTTATATATTTTACTTAGCATTTATTTTTTTCATTATTAAATATATTATTTTTTTATTACACACACACACACACACAGTAATTTCTAAAAGTGATAACAATTTATAAGTTTAACTTATTATTTATACACAATTTGAGTATTTTGCGTTTAGATGTATTTTGAGAGGTATAAAATACATTTTAACATAAACTCCTATTTATAAATGTATTAATAGTGTGTTTGTGGTTAAGATATATATATATATATATATATATATATATATATATATATATTTTTAAAACACAAAAAGAAAAAAACATCACTCTATGTTTCATTCTAGGAGATCACCTTGTAGAAAAGTTCACGTACCTGGGTCTCCCATTCCCCCTCTCTATGGTTGATCTCATATTGTATAGAGA
>Ga0115841_10011_pt1 | contig 11883 bp, 9 predicted proteins | sample InSIn5SAF170_2_FD_83855 | JGI IMG/M metagenome (GOLD analysis project Ga0115841, IMG submission 83855) | reverse complement strand
GACTGCCTGTTTTCCTCTATATGACCTATATGGGATGGACTAGACTTGGGACATGAGGATCGGGTTTACATCCTAGGAGGATAACCAATCAACGAAAAAAATGTGTAATTGGTATGATGGCGTGTGGGCCTATTGTCCTAGCTAGGTATTGAGAGCCTCGACAATAGTCCTGATACCCACTCCAAGCTTGTTGTCCTAGCCAAACTCTGAGAGTCCCGATGACAGTCCCTACTCAAGTATACCTTCCTGTTAACAACTACCCAAACCCCAAGTCTATAAGGGATATATGACATAGTGCTTACAAACACTTGTCCTAACGATTGCAAATGTAAGTCCCTAGGTCATAGATAAATAAGTGGAAAGGGGGAGATGGATGGAAAAACATGACATATGGATGGGCCAATGATGATGGATGAGAAACACAACCAAAGAAAGTCACAAGAGGTAGACCAACACCAACCAACCACCCAATTGGGCAACCCTGGCTCTTGATTATATAAATGGGGCTAGAAGGTTAAGAGATCAAGACATGGTGATCAAGCCCCTATTAGGCATCAATATAAGAACATATGCATCAACGAAACCAAATGAACTCAACAAGGTCAGTGAAATCAAATCATAGCAGATCCGGTGATCAATGTCCTAGTAAACATAAAAGATATCACCTGAAAGCCCCATGGCTTGTCCTAATGGGAAAAAAGTTCAAAATGGTGAAGGATTTCATATGCATGGGATCTCGCTAGCTTTGGAAGGCTTATCATTAAAAATTTTGTATGGAAGTGACCCCAGATAGTCTAGGTATCAATAAAGAGCACCCGTGTGTTACCTGCAATATAAGGATTGATGCGTTAAATAACATATATGTACTAGCGCATTAACTACAATATACAAATTTATGTTTTAAATAAATGATACGTACTGGTTCTTTTAAATAATGATATAGACCGATGCATTTAATAAATAGTGCACATTCATGCTTACTAAATAGGACCCGGTGCGTAATAATTGCACACACATTGGTGCATTTATTTTTTAAGTAATCACATTAGTGCTAAACTTATATACATGCACCGGTGTGTGTGACACACAAAAGCTCTAGGGAAAAAAAAACCTCCACTCGCCCAATTTTTTAGTTATATGGAACACTTGTTTAAACCTCCACTAAAACCTCGACGATGAAAAACAGAGGTTGTAGTGACAATTTTTTTGAAAAACATTACCAATTTTGTAACAGTAAAAACCTCCACTAAAACCTTTGCTACATCATGTTTTCCTTGTAGTGAATGGATCCCCAACCACAATGGATTGCAATGACATTTCATCCCTTTCCAAGGGTTGTCCCATGCATTGACACATGTCACAATGTCGAGCATATTCAGTTGTATCTACAAACAAGGTTAGCTACCAAATCCTAGTGCATAGGGCCTTATGTATAGTAGCCTTTCCTCTATAATGTCCTCCACTTAAGCCATCATGTTCCTCCCATGACATGACCCATTGTTCATTATCCAAAACACATTTGTGTGGGATTCCATCCATTGCCAAATTATATAACAACCGAGTAATCAATTAATTATTGGTGGTTTAAGCAACAAGATGACAACATTGGCATCGATATTCATAACCCTTTGGTGTAGCACTAGAACTGAGGCGTTTGATGTGCTCAACAAGGAAATTTGGAATTAATTCTATTTGAAAGAGATTGGCATCAAGGAGATCATCCACCATCCCTATAGCTTCTCCATTATGTATGCATTAAGATGTTTGGGCCCCACATTCTACTTTTGTGGTTTTACTACCAACTCAAAGTCAAACTATTGGAATAGAAATAGCCACCAAGAAATGTAATTTTCCAAAACCAACTTATTAACTAAGTACTTTAACATTGAATGATTTCTAAAGAACTTAAATGAACGACCAAGCACAAAGTGGGAAAACTTTGAAAGAGCATATACCATATCCCATCCCCCATTTTAAAATTATGTAATTGTGTTCCACCCATGAAAGCCTCTTACTCATGAAGTACACCAGGTGATGTAGAATACAAAGATTGTGCTATTTCATCTCAACAAACCTAGTTTTTCATTTACCAAACTAGAGAAATGGAACCCCTTTATGTAGCAACTCTTCCATTAGTCTTGTGAGATCTGCATACCCTCGGATGAGCTTTTGGTAATAATCAATATGGCCCAATGTGGATTATTGTGATGGTACTATATCTATTGTCAACAAGTTCATGATTACTAATATCTTGGTTGGATCAATGAGCAATCCTTCTTTACAAACAAGGTTTCCCAACCATACTTCAAATGAAGTACAAAAAATATAGTTCTTGATGTTAAGCTTGACAATTGCATTTGTTGACACTTATCCAACACCAATATGAGCTTTGCAATGTGATCCTTCAACATACTAAACACCATATAGTCATCAAGATACACTACCACTCTTGAAAAGCATTACGAGATCATTGTTTATGCCAAATGACATGGCATTATTGTTGGTCAGTTTGAGTCTTTCATGGTTTGCATGGTCTATCTGTGTCTTATGTTTGTCATTGATGTCAACTATGTCTTTGACTGTGGTCTTTGATTGTGGTCTTGTCCCTGGTTTAGGCCCTTTTTGGAGCCCCTCGTGTGTGCTTGTTTGTGTGTTGTCTAGGAGACCTTTTCCTCAGGTTCAAGCCCAAGTTTGAAGCCACTTGGAGCCCTTGAAATGAGTCAAAAGCCCCTCTGCGTTGGGTAAAAGCCCCTCTAGGTGTGTGTGTGGGCTGTCAGTTATTATTTTATTATTTCTTATGATCAATTACTTTAATATTTTCCTAAACCCTAATTCCTCCTAAGATCACTATAAATAAGCCTTCCATTCTTCATTTCTCCTTCATCCTTTTGCTCTCTCTCCTGCGCTTTGCTTGGTTTGTGGTTTGTGGAGAGCAAGAGTGTCTCTTGCAAGTTTGCGTTGAAGAAGTTTTTTGGTAAATGTTGTTTTTCTGGTTGATGTTTTCTCCTATTGTTAAACCCTAGCGAAATCTTTTGGTTTGATCTCTTGTCTAAACCCTAGCACTATCTTTCCCTAGTTCCCCTAAACCCTAGCGTTGGCTTTCTTCATCCTTTTACCCTAGCGAACCTATCTAAGCCTAGTACCTAGGTCCTAAACTCTAGTGTTACATTGCTTGCATCCTAAAAAACCCTACGCTATTCCTTTCTAGCCCTAGATCATCCTAGCGTTAGTTCCCTAGCTCCTCTCCTAACCCTCTAGCCTAGCGTTAGTTCCTTACCTTCTCTTAATCCTAGACCTATACCTCTCCTTCTCTTGGCATTAATTTCTTAGCTCTCCCTTTAGATTTGACCTTCTTCTACAATCCTTCGCCTTCTTGTTTAGGCCCTTCCCTCTTAGGACTCCTTCCTCTCCTAGTTTTCGGCCTGTCCTTTCCTTTTTTTTCAGCCCTCATACCTTGTAGTTTATCCTTCTCATTTCAGTATGCTCATCCTATCAGTTTCGACCCTCCTTTAGGTCTGTTCTTACCCTAGTCTCGACCCTCATACCTCGTAGTTTCCCTTCTCTTTTCGGTCTGCTCTTCCTCTCTAGTTTCGACCCTTCCTAGGTTTGTTCTACTCAAGTTTCAAGCCCATAATCTTGTCTTCCTCTTCTCTTTTTTTCTTCTTTCTGGTGAGCTTATCCTTATCCTTAGTCTCCTTTTTTTCCTGAGTTTTTTGGTCTTCTTTTAGACTTATCTTTCTCTCTTGTTTGCTGCCTTATGTCTTCTTGATTGGTTTTTCTTTGCTTGCCTTGGTGAGTCTTTCTTCTTGGTTTTCTGAGTCTTGTCTTGGTGAGTCTTCTTAGTCCTTATGTCTTGACGGGTTTGTCAGACAAGTGAGTTCCTCACTTGTGACTGTCACATTGACAGTGGTTTGCAGTGCTTGCACTGAGTTAGTCTAAAGTCTTTCTCTTGAGTCCTTCTTTCTCTTTTGTCATTTCAGGGTGGTAGGGTGGTGCTAGGGCCTACTCGGTAGGCTAAAGGGGTTGGTACCCCTCCCGGTTGGTGTCGGAAAGTCAGACTGTAACTAAAGGAGTTTTTGATCTCCATAAGTAAATTGTAAGGGGTTGTTGCCCCAACTAGTATTTAATCCTGGCAAAGTAAGATAGTGAGGCTTCCGTGGTTTTCTTCCCAGTCACTGGGTTTCCACGTAAAAATATTGGTGTTCATATGGTTTGTGATTTTCATGGTTTGTTTATAAATGCTAAATGATATAATGTGTAAATGATAATGCATGTAAATATTAATAACTGTTTCATTGAATAAATTGTTCATTGGTTAATCTTGTGATTAATTGTCTATATATCATTTGATTCATTTATGGTTAATGGTGCATACTTCATTTGATTAATTTATGGTTTTGTAATTAATGGTACATACTTCATTGTGAATAATTTATTTGTATAAAAGGTGCTGCTAAACAAGTTTGGTTTTTGAAGGTTAAAGTTAAGAAGAAAAAAACTGGTCTACACTGATTCACCCCCCCTCTCAGTGTCAACAATTATTCGCATAGGAGCCCCATTCTATAGCAAACATAGTCTTATTTTTATCCTTTACAATGTGAATTTAGTGGTATCCTAAGAACCCATTGTTGAATAGATATTATTTGTTCCATGCATCCTTCTCAAGGATGCCATCATTGAATAGTGTAGGAAAAGGGTCGAGCACACAAGCCTTGTTTAGTTTGTGAAAGCCAACATAGACATATATGCCACTAGTCATTTTTCCTTTAATTACAATTAAGTTGATCTAATCAAACTCCTTGACTAGGAAAATCAACTTCCAACCTCTTTTCGATCTCTTTTTTCACCTATTATTTGTAACATGGATTCATATTGTATGACCATTTCTTGGTCAAGTGAGTGCCCAACTTCAGCTTGATTTTCATCTATGCTAACTCACTAATCATGCCTTTCATTTCTGTAAAACTACGAGGAAACAAATTGGAATACTCATGGAGAAGAGATACAATATCTATGAGCATATTATCATCCCATTAATCTCTTATGACTTCTAACTTAGGTTCTTCTACTTAGCTATAATTATTTCATTGCATCAGTAGGGGATGAGTATAGTACGTTAGGTCACTAGTACCCCTTTTGCCTTGCACTATCTTACACCCTTCTATTTCCTAGAACCACATATGTGGAAGTTCCTCGGTGGGATTAATTTTAGATGTATCATATTCTATGGAGGCTTCCATTGGTCCTATATCTACAAACTTCTTGGTATTTTGGGAATATGTGTGGGCCGAGTTGATGGTCAAACCTTGTGGAATTTGTTCTATATGAATCTTTGCATGCAAAGAGTAATTGAACCTAGTGGCATATCCCCCCAAAAAGGTGGAACATGGTGCATAACCTTTCATGTAGTTTGAACCAATGGTGCATGTGTTGTGTCATCTCTTCCTATAAACACTAGTTCCTCAAAAAATGGCTCTAAGGTGTGCATGAATTGTTGTACCCATTGTTGTGCTAAAATAACTTGAGTTGTCTAATTACGTTCTTCATAGCAGTCCACATGTTCCCTTAGATCAATATTGTCACTAAAGTGGGGTAACAAGATGGTAGTTCTAACTCCATAACTCATTAGCAAAGCCTTTATATATAGTAGAAACCATGTCCATTGGATTTTCATTATAACCTATTGAACCTATAGCTCCTCCTTGTGCATTTCCCACCACATCGTAGGGGTCTCTACAAGCACGAGATTTAATATTTCCACTCAATTCTCTGGTGCATCTTGTTCCTCCATCTATGAGACAAAACATACAACATTAGTTGTATCATTAAACCACAAATGGTTGTTCACTTCAGCCCATTTATAGGCTTGTAGAACTACAAACTATCAAGTAAATTTCTCATACTCATTGTTTTGTCACCTTGTAAACATGTCTTCAAAACCTATCCAAAAGGAACATACACCATGCCAAGTTAATTCCCCATCCATAGTAGGGTTGATATAAACCTCCCACTACCCCATAGTCAAGTTTTATAGCTGGTTTAAAGTACCCTCATCCAACACTTCTACTAGCTCCATAAAATGTTCATCTAGTGTGGGATCTAGTGGTTTCACAACTCAACAACTTTCCCTCTCAAAAGACATCATCTACCACTTCATAATTATATGGCATCATTATCAAAATCCTAACTGATTCCTAGCAATGATAGGTATGGTTTCCTATCATCTAGGATCTTAATGACTTCAAAGTCAACATAGGTCTTGATCCTATCCAAATTTACTTCCATTTGTTTCGTTCATTTAATCGAGAAGGTCCATGACTAGTTATCCAACCACAACTATATTGGTTAGTATACCAAGGCTAGCCTTCCGATGAAATCCCAAGAGTTCTTGGGGAACATATTAACATATAACTTTATATCGTGCATCACTCCTATGAGATCAAAGCCCCTAATTAATGAATTCATCTTGAATTCTTTCCTTCACTAGTATCACTACACCTAGTGTAGAGGATGGTCGGTTGAGTCTCAATGGGGTCACATATTACTCATGCTAGTGCATTATAAATAATATCCACATAACCGTCATCCTAAAAAATGTGTAGAACTTCCTTAACTATCCGTACACTCCCTTTGTGGTTATCTTGGTATAGCACTAGTTTGGTGATCAACTGAGGGCCAATGGCTAATGTTCCTCCATGGATATCATGTCTTGTTCCTAGTCAATCTCTCACATAAACTTGACTTAATCCTACTATTGACGGGGGTAAAAATCCCTTGCAACAAAGGGAGACACTGCCCATTCCGCAAGTCCCAATTAGACTCACGAACGTTTGGTATGGCAGGCTCGATGGGATTATGGACCCGTTACCATTCTAAGTGTTCGGTTATAGTTGCTTTAAATCTCAAAGAACTAAAATCTAAGTAACCAAACTATTCTACTTCTACTCTAACCTATCTCGCGAGAGCATAAACTAAGTCTAACCACAAGCATAAGCCATTCATTAAGATCATGAAATAGTTCAATGATAGTTTAACAAACAACTTACTTTCAATTAGGAACTTTAAGAAAAGTGAAATAGTTCGAAATTACCTAAGCTTCGAATAGTCTTGTGATAAGAAAGCACCTTATTGTTAGCTTAACAATTGCTTCAAACTTAACATGCAAAAGGAAATAGTTCGTGACACATGCATACATCCGAAGCAATCCACGTCATCCACATCATAAGAAAATAGTTTGCAAATGGCTATGAATAATATGAAATCAAACTAACAAAATACTTCCACAAATCACCACTCAATGGACTCAAGAAAATGAGGAGAATAGTCTGCTCTCATTAATTGTGCAACAACAAGTATGAGAAGAGAAGTTCTGGCCCCTCTCTCAAATGAGAAAGTTCAATATATAGAATTCTAAGATGACCTTTGGGTTACATTTGACCCTTGGCTTTTCATATTCCAAGGTGGCTTTTGACTTTTCATTTTCCCAAAGTGACTCTTGGAATTTCTCTTCTCTTTTAATTACAATAAATTTGGAAAATATGAAGACTCTTCATATTCCTCATTTTGAATTTTTTACAAAAATAAATAGTTACAATATTTTACAAAATATTTTACAATATTACAATTTTGATTCTCCTTTCTTTTGAAAATGTTTGCTCCATGCCTCGTGCTGAGATGATATCTTTTCTTCTCTTGAGTTGAAGATGTGTGCTGTCTTTAAATTGAAGGCAATGTTGCATTTCCTGTACTCCTCCATATTGATTACAAACTTCTGTACAAATGCGGTGTAGTGGGAGTACTCCATTGATGACTTTATGAGGAGCTCTTGGATATCTTCCATTGAAAATTCCTTCTTCACTTGAACATCCGCCTTGACCTTTTCAAAGTCTTTTTCAATTTGCTCGAATATGGTGATTGGAACTGGATGATCTTCCTTGAAATTGATCTTAGGCCATTGAACATACCTTTGTATGTCATAAGTGGATTTTTCATATAGGTCCATCATTCCTGTAAGATCCTTTCTCGCATTTTCCTCGAACCGAGAAGCCAAGTCTTGACACTCTTTAGTAGCCATAGAATAAACTATAATGTCATAACTCTTGACTGAAGGGAGACTGCTGGGAATATCCTTTTCTGTGCTTCTCCATTCATCGAGTTCTATAATCTTCTCTTGCAGGTTTCTCATCCTTTGATGTGTCTAAGAAACAATGTCGACATGCTTTTCAATCACTTTCACCTTATCATCCATTTTCTTCACTTTATCAAAACATTCCATCCTTACATCATATAGATTTTCATGCTATTTCAGAAAGGTAGCTCAAAGCGGTGTGGTCTCATCATCCACCTTCCTCCGTTTATGGATTTCTTCTCTAAGACTGATGACTTCTTCTTTAAGCTTGTAGTTATCAGATTCCACTTGAGATAACTTTTCACTTAACATAGTAGCATTATGTACAGTAGCTTGTGACAGTGTGGCTGAAGCAATGGCTACTGTAATTGGATCCTCATAAGTTCTTTCAAATAGAACTTCATCCTCTTGAACTTCCTTGAGAGTTCCATCACTTTGTTTCTCATTTCTAATCCTCTTCCGACTTACCTCCCTTTTATGCAAGTTGAAGGTAAAGGCTTCAAATATTTCATCAATGTTATACCTTAAAAGATCTTCTTCTTCCTATTGGACTTGTGAGTGCCTTTCGGACTGAACCTTGTCCGTTGTCGGAGAGCTATGAACCTCTTCAAGTTGTTTAGGAACTTGATTCTCTACCATAGTAGGAGTTCTTCAAGATGAGACTTCTGAGTCCTTTCCATTGGATTCGATGCTATACAATGACATTGAAGAGGAGGAAGATGATTCCTCATCATCTATACTTACTATATTCAACCTCTCACTCGAGACTTTGCTTTGCACCGCAATGGCTTTCTTTTGTTCTGCTTCTTTATCAACTTGAGACATTTGATCTGGGGTAGGGATCATTGATTTTAACAAGATCTGTTGCTGACTTAACTCCCCAGGAAACAATTCTTCATGGGAGTAGCTCCATTGAAATCCAACTTGTCGGAGATGTTCTTTTAATTTCCCCTGGGGGTCATGTCTTCTGAAGGAAACTTCTTGAAACTTATAAGAGGAAAGTAGTTTTGCTTCATCTTTGGCCTGTTTGAAATTTTCTATTTTTCCCATTGGTGTAATCAGCAGAAATTGAGGCCAAATTCCCTTCTTGAGCTTATGGAGTGAAGCAACTACACCATTTATGAAAGTTTGATAAGCAATCTCTAGTAGGAGTAAGGAGTCAGGTACAAAGTGAGGCAACCAATGGGGAGGCTTGGTGCTCCCTGCAATTCTTATGTATACTCCAGCCGAAGTCATGTACCAATCTCCAAGATCTTTAACAATTTCTTGTCCTGCTGGTGATAAACATGGTGTCTCTTCACCAAACAGTGTTTGATACAAGATTGGAAAAAACTTGTTACAAATCTGATCATAATCCTCTTTATACTTGTTTTCCCAAAGCATCTTGCAATATACATGAACTGATGGAAAACTTGGTTCCCACTTCCACTCGAGCGATGGGAATTCCAGGTTGGCACACATTACATCCATAAGATATGTAGACATATAGAATTGACGTTGTTTGTGTACTTTCTTTAACTGATTGTCCAAGTTTGATGATATCAATTCACCCCAATTTAGTGTAACTCCGCTGGTCATAATCTGATAAATGATCAGAATCCACTTATCTAGGAAGGTAGATTCATCCTTCCTCCCGAATACTCTGGAAAGCAAGATTACAATAATTTGCACAGTCTTCCTAAACTTAGATGTTTTCCATTCAGCAGTCACAGGTTTGCTTCTAAAATTGCCCTCGAACCATCATCCTTTCAATAGGGTTAACATCTCCGCATATTCACTTTTTTTGCTTGAGCCAATCTGGTGATACCTTGACAGTTGATTCTTTGAGATGATACATTTGGTTTATCGTAGAAGGCTTATAACTAGCCACAACTTTCCCTTCAATATTCAAGATTGATCGATGTTGGTGATTGATCCTCTTGGTAATCCATTTGATTACATCTAGACATGGTAACACAGGGGTCTTCATTGCAGCTCGGTGCAACCTTGACTTGATGATATTCCTATAAATCTCTCTTCTCAATTCAATGTTGGCATCATTTTGTAGCAGCACAACAAATTCTTTATCCTAGAATGCCTGAAATAGTGATGTCCAAGTGTAGCAGACCTTCTTGTCTGCTTTGCATTCAATGTCAGAGAATATCCAAATCCCACTCTCCTTAATGGGATCCTCGACAGTCTTGTTCAAGTTCTTGGTAAGTGAACTAGATGCCATTATGCTCCTGCAACATAAATGAAATCATAAGACAATATCTCATTCAAGCAAAAACAACATCATCTCCAAAAACTAAGTTAGGGAAAGTTATACTTCAAAACAGTTATTTTACATTCAAAATTATGGAGATGAATGAATGAGGAGATGCAAGATGAGACTGATACAATGGTTTCTTGATTGGTGGAAGCATTTTATAGGGTTTCCAAGCATATAAGAAGAGATTAGGAACAAGATCTAAGAGTTGGGGATCCATTGGACTGAATTAGGGAGAGCTTGTATCCGTGAGACTCAAGACTTGAGGAAAAACATATACTTCACTTGAGTCAGGAATAAATCAGTTTTTGAGAGGAATATTGATGAATTTAGGCCATGGAGTACCTTTACTAGTCATAACCAACCTTCCCCTCAAATTTGGTTCGAAAGGAAGCACTTTGAAATTTTGAGTTTTCGGGCCCCGGGTTCAGATTTTGGTCTGTTCACCTCTTGAGATTGAAATGGATCTAGAGAAAAATTCTCATGGATTTTGGGAATATGGAAAGTTTATGTGGACTCCACTAGAAGAGATGAACAAAACCCAGAAATCGTTTCGAAATAGGAGAAGTTTGGTTTTTCAGTCGATTTTGTGTCAAAACTCAGTTTTTGCAAAAATCGAGGCAAAATTGGCCTGACACAGTGCTTTTAAGTTGCGATAAAATCCATGAGGGGTATCAAATCTTTAAATTTTTGCATAAAACCTTGACCATTCCCCAGCCGTGCGAATCTTCTAACTCCACAAACTGACGACACTGAAATCGGATTCCCGGTCGTCTCAGAATCCGTCTCCCAGTAAAACTACTAAGCCTAGCACACTTTTGGTTGGCTGGAGGCTGACAGTTAGAGGGAGGTGCGCTAGGGAACCCTGGACACTCTCTCTCTACCCTCCAGCCTCCTGTAGGGTACCCTAGCACACTTTTGAAGTGATGCAGGCCCACAGTGAGAGGGAAGTGCGCTAGCTTTCTGACTGGCTGAAGGAGGCTAATAACATTTGCCTCGGGTGCAGGTTTTCAGTTCAGACAGATGGATATGGAATTTAGATGTCCCATGAGGGAGAATTCTATCTCAAGTGTAAGATTGGACTATTCTCAGGTCTCCGATACCTGTTTGAAAATGGCAACTCCAAAAAGTTTAGTCAGTATTTTTTGTCAAAACACCGTTTTTACAAACTAAGTTGGCTAAGTGTGGATTTGTTCATGCCTTAGGATTGTTTTTGGGTTTTTGGATCAAAGTGGTTTTTCCAGTCTAAGTGCGGGTTTTGATAGAATAAGCAACCAATTTGGCATTTGGGCCAAGTTTCGAGAGAAAATGGTATATTGGGGTTAAAAAATGAAAACCCATGTTTCAAAAATTTCTTCAAGGTCTCGGGCTCATGGTTTCGCCTCAGGGGTGGTGAAGAGTCACAAGGATTTATGGAGGTGAAAAAATAAAAATCTAAAAATGGGTTTTTTGACCATGTCTTCTCCCGATCCCAAGCTTACCAGAACTATCTTCAGTTTTCCAATCG
>Ga0115841_10009_pt1 | contig 12733 bp, 14 predicted proteins | sample InSIn5SAF170_2_FD_83855 | JGI IMG/M metagenome (GOLD analysis project Ga0115841, IMG submission 83855) | reverse complement strand
GTGGTGTAGGTGGAAAACTATACAGACAAGGACTTATAAAATTAAATGAATTTGTAACTCTATGTGCTAGAGACAAATTACCAATAATCTGGATCCAAGATACTACAGGTATTGATGTAGGAGATGAAGCAGAAAAAGCAGAACTACTAGGACTAGGTCAATCATTGATTTACTCAATCCAAAACTCTGACCTACCTCAAATGGAAATTACTCTAAGGAAGGGTACTGCAGCAGCTCACTATGTATTAGGTGGTCCACAAGGTAATGATACAAATGCCTTCTCCCTAGGAACAGCAGCAACAGAAATCAACGTAATGAACGGTGAAACTGCTTCAATCGCTATGTATTCTAGAAGACTTGTAAAAGATAATAAGGCTGGCAAGGACCTTGATGAAACAATAGAGAAAATGAATGCTCTAATTGATGACTACAAGGAAAAATCAAAACCTATATACACAGCTATAACAGGTATGGTAGATGAAGTTGTAAACCTAAATGCCTTGAGAAATTACATGGTTGCCTTTACAGAAGCAAGCTATCAAAATAAACAACAAATTTGTCCAGTTCACCAAATGATTCTTCCAAGAATAATTAGAGGCTAACATTCATATATAAAAACATATATAATCATACTTAAGAAAAGCTAATTCAATTGAATTAGCTTTTCCGACGAGTATGATGAGTACATAGTAGTGTTAAATAAATATCGTTAATCGATATTAATATATATAAAGAAGGATGAGGTTATATGGATGATATATATACATTAGGTGTAGATGTAGGCTCTACTGCTACTAAGGCAGTCGTTTTAAGAAATGGTAAAGAGATTGTATCTACAGCTGTAATAGGTGTTGGAGCAGGAACTTCCGGTCCAAAGAGGGTAATGGAAGAAATATTTGAGGGTACAGACCTAAGCAAAGAGGATATGGATTTTATTATGGCCACAGGCTATGGTAGAAACACCTTTGAACTTGCTGATTATCAAATGTCAGAGTTAACATGCCATGCCAAGGGAGCATATTTCTTATTCCCAGGTGTAAAGACAATCATAGACATAGTCCTAGTAGTTCTGCTTTTTCTGCTTCATCTCCTACATCAATACTTGTAGTATCTTGGATCCAGATTATTGGTAATTTGTCTCTAGCACATAGAGTTACAAATTCATTTAATTTTATAAGTCCTTGTCTGTATAGTTTTCCACCTACACCAACACTACCTGCGGCCTTATATTCTGGGTAGTTCATTAGTAGACCTTGGGCATTGGCAATAACAGCTGTTGGCAAACCATTGATTTTTGCTATACCTGTTATCATTTCTGGTCCATAGCCTTTTTTGAACTCTTCAAATTCTGACCCATCTGTAAGTCTAGCTATAACCTCATACATATCATAAGGTTTTTTGGTGTTCATTGGCAAGATAGAATATATATCATCTGCTGAGAATAGTGGTTCTTTTGGATCATCAACTCTAAAGAAGTCTAGGTCATAAGCTGGAAGCATATTTACGAATTTTTTGATTCCGTGCAATACTCCTTGTTCATTAGAGTAAACTTCTCTCATGAATCCTGTTTCAGCAAAGTGGATTCCTACTGATCCTGGAGGAGCTTTTATACCTGCTGATTTTGTTGAATTTATGATATCTTGAGCTCCTTCTTGGTCTATAAAGCCCTTTGGATTCATACCACCAACGATACCTGCACCACCTACTGCCATGTTGGCATCCTTGTGGGCTATTATTATTGTTGGAGATATTGAGTGGTAACCACCACCAGCTGGGTTTGTTCCCCAAATACCTACTATAACTGGAATACCTAGTTGATTTAGATCAGCATTTCTGTAAAATGGTGTACCACCACCACGTCTGTTAGCATATACTTTTTCTTGTTCATCTAGTTTTACACCAGAACAGTTTAGTACATATACTAATGGTATATTAAGTCTTTTGGCTGTATCACTTGCTCTTACTAGGTTTTCTGCTTGACCAGCAACCCATGCACCTGCAAGTTTCTTATTATCTGATCCTACTATTAGGCACCATTTGCCAGATACTTTTCCAAGACCTTTGATAATACCTGTCGAACCATTTTTATTACCTTCTGGGTTAAATAATGAGTTTAGTGGGATAAAAGTTTTATCATCTACAAGTTCGTGGATTCTTTGTAGAACTGTCCATTCTCCTCTTTCATTTACCTTTTCATCTGGCTTACCAGCAGCTTGCACTTCTTTGATGGCATCTCTAATTTCTTTTTCTACTGCAGAAAGTAGGTCGCAGTTTTCCTTATCTAAGGATACTTCCGATCCTATTGTTTTCATATTTTGGAAATATGGATGTAATGTATAATTTCCCATGAGCTATCCCCTATATCAGTCCTTAGGTACTTTGATGAATGCTTGAGTTGGGTCGATTTCTTCTCTTATTAGTTTAATAACTTCTGGGCTTGGAGCTTCAAGTTCTACTGCCTTGTCTGTTGCTATTTCAAAACCAGTGTTTTCTACTATTTCTTCTATAGAAGATGTTGGATAATATCCAGCTAAGTACATTCTCTTTGTTTCTTCATCAAATTTAAGGATTCCCTTATCTGTAACTACCATCTTTGGTCCTCTGTTGCCTGGAATGCCAGCTCTTTCACGTCCGCCAGGACCATCCATATAACCAGGTGATGTTACGTAGTCAATTTTTTCTATAAATCTTCTTTTTTCGTGTTGCATCATGATAACTGTATCTACATAAGTAGCTATACCATTAGCTCCACCTGAACCAGTAAATCTAGTTTTTGGATTATTATAATCACCGATAACTGTTGAGTTTACGTTACCATATGGGTCTATTTGTGCACCACCTATAAAGGCGATCATTCTATTTTCATCATGTAACCATTCGTTTGTTTCAAAACCAATGAATCTATAGTTTGGCCATTGTACAGCACAGTGAGCCATAAGTCTGATATCACCTACTGAAGTTGGAACTTCGATTGGTTTACAGTCCATGAGACCACTTTCTACTATGATTTGGCAATTTGGTGCAAATACTGTTTTTGCAACTGAGGCACCTATTAGTGGAAGTCCTGTTCCTACTATAACTATTTGGCCATCTTCGATTTGTTGGGCTATAGTTACAGCTTGCATCTCTCTGATTGTGTAATTTTCGTAATTACTCATTATCGCTACCCTCTCCTTTTGCTTCAACTTCTATGTTTTTCTTTAATACATCTGTTGCATATCCATAACCTTGTACTGCCATGATATTTAGTAGGGTCTTTAGACCGATTTTTTCTAGGTATTCACCATGGTCTTTGATACCATAGATATATTCTTGTACGAATGTCTTGAAACCTTCTTCTGTCTTAGAAACTTGTTCATACATTCTTAAGAAGTTTGCATCATAGTCATAGTAACCATAACATTGTGATGGGTGAGCTCCCTTTGGTACATGAACTACAGCATCAACACACATACCAGGAATTGTGTTTTTAGTTGGTTCACGTCTGATATCTTCATTGCTCATTAGCTCTTCACAAGTTACGATTGTTTTTCTAGCTGCTATAGCTATATCAACATCGTGGAATTCATCACCAATGATTCTAGTTGTTCCGTCAGGAGATGCTACTTGGACGTGAATGATTGCAGTGTCTATTAGAGGAACTGGAACTGCTACTACCTTATCATCGCCAGAGAATGGGTCTGTTACATAGAAGAATTTATCATTTGGTAATTTATCGATTTTTTCTCTTTCTTCTTTTGAGATTCCCCATTTGTCAACCAAGTCTGTACCTTGCATAAGTTTTACTGGTAGATATGGTAGACCCAAAGATGCAGCATGTAATCTAAGCATTTCAACGTCTTGTGAATAGTCTTCCATTAGAAGGGTTCCATTTTCTACCTTAGCTCTAAATCTTCTTAGTACATTAGAAAATCCTGAGTTTGCAGTATAGCAGTTGATATATGCCTTTAGTCTGTCTTCACCTATTAGTAGGTCCCAGTCACCACCTGCAGGACCACCTTCACCTATAAAATCTTTTTTACCTTGTCTTAAAATTTCGTGAATAGCAGCGTATGGTTTTCTATTTGTTGTAAATCCGCCTAGACATAGAGTATCTCCATCCTCTACATAACGATCTATGGCTTCATGAAGGCTTACTACCTTAGTATTTTTCATTTATAATCCTTTCGTTATCAGTATGTATTTATTTATTATCGTTTCCAAAATTTGGTGTTTTTGGTATATCAAAATCATCAATTGAGATTTTATCAGGTATTTCTTCTTCGTACTCCACAACCACATCATAGTCCTTATCACTATTAGCTACATGGATAGAGTACTCTTCCCTTATTGTTTTACTCAATATAAATACCTCTTTCTTATATATGCTTTATATTAAATCCTACTTATCTTTAGATAAGTTCAGAGTTTTCTTCAAATGCTCTATGGTCTACTTCGCAAGCTTCAGGTATCTTAACTTGAGGGATATTGTTCTTGTTGAAAGCAAACTCTTTTATTTCCTTTACTGTTTCTGGAATGCTTAGTTCTTCTAGCTTATTATCGTAAAAAGCAGAAACATCTATTTTTTCTACCTTGTCATTCCAATTTATCTTTTCTATATTATTTAAAGAAAATGCATATTTTGAAATCACTGTCACATCTTTAGGAATACTTACTTCCTTGATTTTGTTTCTATAAAAAGCAAAGGCCGCTATGTGTTTTACACCTTCTGGCAATACTAATTCTTCTATTTCGTTTTGACCGAAAGCTTCAAATCCGATCTCTTCTACAGTTTCAGGTATTTCTACTGAAGTGAAAAATCTTCTGAAGAAAGCTTTTTCCCCAATCCTTCTGATACTTCTTGGGTGTTTTGGAATGGGAAGTCTACCATTACCATTGGTATATCATGGATTCTTGCTATGTTTTCATACCATTTTGTCATCATGTTGCAGATATTGTTGCAGCATAATACCAAGTCTGGCATTGGCATTTTTCTTGAATCTGATGGTTCACCAGCTGCATATGCTAGAGATATTCTTGCATAGCCACAGATGTCGTTATCATAGCCCATGTCTTCTGCTTTTTTGCAAAGTCTTAGACCATCTTTTTTGGCTGCTGTTGTTGCAGCGTGGTTTTCTGGATATACGCAGTGGATACCAAAGGTTTTGGCAATTTCTATTGGGAATTTTGAAGAAGTCCAAGCTATTAGCTCTCCTCTTTCTTTAGCTTCCCAAGCGTCAGAGTAGATAGTTTCAACTAGGTCTGATAAGACCTTTTTTGCTGGTGGATTGCCATCTATAGGACGTGGTTTTCCGCTGGCTTTTGGCTTTTTATATTCTGTTTGTACTTTATCTTTTGTTTCCATTATAGCCTCCTATTTGTTGGCACTTAGTGCCATTTCTCTTTTTCTTTTGTTCGCTATTTTTTGATAACCTAGTAGTCCTGCTCCTAGGGCTCCTACTAATTGTGAGTATTCAGATGTTTTTATCTTATGACCAATGTTTTCTTCTAGGGCTCTAACCATACCATGGTTTAAGGCTACCCCACCAGTAAATACCACATCATCCTTGATTCCTACTCTTTTAGCTAGGGCTCCTACACGGCTAGCTATGGCATTATGAATACCTTTTACTATACTAGGTTTGTCTGTACCCTTCGATAGTTGGCTTATCACTTCTGATTCGGCAAATACTGTACAAGTAGATGATATTTCTACTATCCTAATAGCTGTGTTTACTTTGACAGTATCCTTTAGGGCCTTTGGTAAGGACTATGGGGCTGCAGTAATGGCAGCAGGTAACTGTGGCTGGGGTTGTGGATCAGGTCCAAATGCAGTTGCCAATATAAAGGCGGTAATGCAGGAATATGGCTATAATAACCTAGCTTGGGTATTCTATCCATCCTTTGCAGTTATAATAGATGATATATTTAACCCTATATTATTATCTGTCCTAGCATCACTAATAAAATAATAAAGAAGAAATCCTCAGGTGTTTTTGACCTGGGGATTTTATCTAAGATATGAATGTCAGCTAATCTGATATCGTTTTACAATAAGAAAGAGAATAAATGAAATAAATTTACATGAAATCGGTTTTGTGCTACAATTAATGAGAATGAATAAAAAAAAGGAGTCAATAATGGAATATTACGTTGATTTAAACAGTGACATTGGAGAATCATTTGGGTCATACAAACTTGGCCTAGATGAGGAAATCGTAAAATATGTAACAAGTATCAACCTTGCTTGTGGTTACCATGCTGGAGATCCACTAATCATGGATAAGACTTGTGCCCTAGCCCAAGAAAAAGGAGTTAATATTGGAGCCCACCCAGGATACCCTGATTTGATGGGATTTGGTAGAAGAAAGATGGATGTTTCTGAAACAGAAGCACGTGGTTACTTCTTATATCAAGTAGGAGCCCTAGAAGCCTTTGCTAAAGCTCATGGAACTACCCTCCAACACGTAAAACTACATGGAGCATTTTATAATACAGCCTGCAACGATGAAAAACTTGCTAATGCAATATTAGATGCTGTAGAAGAATATAACAAAGATTTAATACTAATGGTATTATCTGGATCATACATAGCTAAAGAAGGCAAAAAACGTGGCCTAAAAGTTGCTCAAGAAGTATTTGCTGATAGGGGATACAACGAAGATGGAACCCTAGTAAATAGAAAATTACCAGGAGCCTTTGTAAAAGACCCTAAAGAAGCCCTACCAAGAGTAATAAAGATGGTTAAAGAGGGTAAGGTTACTACAGCAGATGGCAAAGAAATTGATATAGTAGCTGATTCTATTTGTGTCCATGGGGATAATCCAGAAGCCCTTGAGTTCGTAAGAATTTTAAAAGAAGGCCTAATAGAAGAAGGTATTAAAGTTGCACCTTTGCTAGAGTTTTTAGGAAAGTAAAATGGCGATAAATAACAAAGATAAAAATAAACAAACTGATAAGGTGACCTATGAGGCTAGCGATGACGCTAAGGTAAAAAGTGTCAAAGCTAATAAGTCTAATCCATCAGTCCTAATAGGAGCAGCCTTCCTAATGGCTGCATCCTCAGCTGGTCCAGGTTTTATTGCTCAAACAGGTAAGTTTACCTATGACCTAGATAAGGCTTTTGCCTTTGTAGTATTATCAGCTGTCCTTATATCCTTGATAGCCCAACTAAATGTATGGAGGGTTATATCAGTATCAGGGATGAGGGGTCAGGATATAGCCAACAAGGTTTTGCCGGGCCTAGGTTACTTTATTGCAGGTTTAGTTGCCCTTGGAGGTCTTGCCTTTAATATAGGTAACGTCGGTGGAGCAGGTATTGGTCTAAACATACTTTTTGGACTAGACCCTAGGATAGGAGCAGCTATTGGTGGTATCATAGGAATTATAATATTCTCAAACCCAAAAGCCAAAAATATCTTAGACCAAACATCCAAATATTTTGGTATAGTAATGATAATACTAATAACCTATGTAGCAGTAAAAACTAAGCCTCCAGTAGGTGAAGCTATGAGCTCTATGGTTATGCCAGAAAAATCTTTAACTGAGCTATTCCCAGCAATCATTACCCTAATAGGGGGTACAGTAGGTGGTTACATAATTTTCTCAGGTGGTCATAGACTTATAGATGCTGGCATCACTGGAGAAGAGAACTTAGATGAGGTAAACAAATCTGCTATGCTTGGTATAGTAGTAGCCTTCATAATGAGGGTCCTACTTTTCCTAGCCATCCTAGGAGCACTAAGAATAGCTCGTGATCAAATAGATCCAAATGATATAGCAGCAACAGCCTTTAGAGTTGGAGCAGGTAATGTAGGCTATAAGATATTTGGCCTACTATTTTTCCTAGCTGCACTTACACCAATAGTAGGTGCTGCTTATACATCTGTATCATTCCTAAAAACCTTATCAACTACTGTAGCTAACAAGGAATCCCTAATAACAAATATATTTTTAGTTATATCAACTGTAGTATTTATAATAATAGGTAAACCACAAAAATTACTTGTTGTTGTAGGAACACTAAACGGATTTATCTTGCCAATCACTTTGGCTGTAATGTTAGCGGCTACTAGGAAAAAGGAAATAATTGGTGAATATAAACATTCAAAATTATTATATATACTAGGTATATTAGTTGTTATATTTACGGGTATCATGAGTGTAAAGACATTAATTAATATGATAAGTGTAGGAATATAAAGGAAGCGATAATATGGAAAACATAAAATACCTACCATCAGGAGATAGCGCTCTTGTAATGGAGTTTGGTAATGAAATTAGTAAAGAAATCAATGCGAGTATAGCCCAGGTAGTAGGCTACCTCAAAGATCAAAAATTGGATGGGATAGTAGATATCCTACCAACCTATAGGTCAATATTAATAAATTATGACCCAAGAGTTTTTACCTACGAACAGTTAGTAGAAAAACTATCTAGTATAGAAATAGCAGATAGTAACTTAGCTAGTGGCAGTGTAAGATTAATAGAAATCCCTACCCTATATGGTGGAGAATATGGCCCTGATATTGCTAATGTTGCTAAAAATGCTAATCTAAGCGAAGAAGAAGTAGTAGAAATCCATACTGGAGTAGACTATTTAGTTTATATGATGGGATTCTTGCCAGGCTTTACCTACCTAGGGGGCCTAGATGAGAGGATAGCAACACCAAGGCTATCATCACCTAGACTAAAGATAGTTCCAGGATCTGTAGGTATAGCAGGTAGCCAAACAGGTATGTATCCAATCCAATCTCCAGGAGGTTGGCAGCTTATAGGAAGGACACCTGTAAAACTTTATGACCCATCAAATCTAGAAGAACCAGTATTTATCAAGGCTGGAGACTATATCAGATATGTAGCTGTAGATGAGGCAACATATAAGGAAATCTCAGATCAAGTTGAAGCTGGTACTTATGAAGTAAAGATAAAAGAAGTAAAGAGGGAGCAACTCCGTGGCTAATGTAGAAGTTATAAATGGTGGTATGCTATCCACCATCCAAGATAGTGGTAGATACGGTTACCAAGAGATTGGTATCAATGTTTCTGGCTTTGCTGATGACTATAATGCAAGGCTTGCTAACCTCCTTGTCGGCAATGATAAGGATAATGCAGTAATAGAGATGGCATTTTTGGGCTCAAGTTTTAAATTTAACGCTCCTATGCTAATAGCTCTAACAGGCGCAGATTTCTCAGCTAAGCTAAATGATGAACCTATAGAAAATTATAGGTCATATCTAGTAAAAGAAGGCGATGAGCTAACCCTAGGAGCAGCCCAAAATGGTTTTAGAGGCTACATAGCCTTTGGGGGAGAGATTGATGTGCCAGTAGTAAATGGCTCAAAATCAACCAACCTAAAAACAGGAATGGGTGGCTATGAAGGACGCAAGCTAATGAGTGATGATAGCTTTGAAGTTATCGTATCAGAAGATAAAAAAGAAAGAGTCCTTGACAAAAAATATATCAAAGCCTACTCAAAATTTAGTGAACTAAGGGTAGTTAAGGGACCTCAAGATGATGCCTTTACAGATAAGGGAATCTTTGACTTCTTTAACTCAGGTGGATATACAGTAACTAAAGACTTTGACCGTATGGGAATCAGACTTTCTGGTAGCAAGATAGAGCATAAAGAATCTGCTGATATAATATCAGATGGTACAGCCCTAGGATCAATCCAAGTTCCATCAAATGGTCAACCTATAATCCTCTTTGTTGATAGACAGACAACAGGTGGATATACCAAAGTAGGAACCATAATTACAGCTGACCTTCATAAATTAGGTAAGCTAAACTATAAGGATAAGGTAATATTTACAGAAGTAAGCCCTAAAGAAGCAAATGACTTAGCTCGTGCTTATTATGATACTTTTGATAAGATAAAAGCTGAGCTTAATTAATAAATTTATATATAAAACAAAAATGGGGACTCCTAGTTGAGTCCTTTATTTTTTCAAGGGAGAGGATTAATGAAGATATCTTTGATAGAACCAGCCCTAAAGAGGCTAGATGATACCTATAATTATAAGTTAATAGAAGATTTAATAAAAAAATCTGGGGATCAAAATCCTGATGTTATTGTCTTGCCAGAAATCTTTAATACAGGAGAAATTGATCAGTTTGCTATCAAAATAGCAGATAAGCAAGGGCAAAAAACCAAAGAAATCTTATCAATCCTGGCCAAAGAATTGAAATCCTACATAATTGGAGGGTCTATCTTAGTTCCAGCTGCTCTTGAAAATGTAATTACAAAAGATGTAGCTGAAAAATTAAATGTTAAATTAGTTTGTGAAGCTGCTAATGGTCCTACAACTCCAGAAGCTGATAAAGTTCTTGAAGAAAGAAATATTCCACTAACTCCAGATATCTTAACAAACTCTGGCGGAGTTTTAGTATCTTACTATGAATGGGTACAAAACCAATATGGATATTATTGGGATGAAGCTGAAGTAGAAGAAAAACAAGAAGCTGATATGATGAAAGCTATAGAAGGTGTATTCGCAGTTTGTGATGAATATGATGTAATTCCAAGAGACGGCGTTTATATGTATGCTATCCAATCAATCGAAAAAGCTATGAAATTAAGAGGTTGGTACTAATTTTAAATTAGTGCTATATACTAATTAATAATTAAGTAAATTAAATGTGCATAGAGTAATAATTACTCTATGCACTATTTTTATTATCTTATATACTAATTATTTAAGCTAACAAATATTTACTAAAATATTTATTAATCTTTTTTATTCAAATTAATTACTTTACTTATTCTACTTTTAACTAGGCCTATTTATACAGCTAGTACTTACGAATAAATACATCTTATATTTGATAGCAATATTCTAATCTATAAATATTTTGTTCGTTAAATTTCAATTATTATTTTAATAAAAATTAATCCTTATATCAATTGCTAATTCAAGTACTCATTAATTAAGTCTTAAAGTAAGATTTCATAAGTTATATTTTTATAGTGAATTAGTAAATTTTCCAACATAAAAAGTTGCTATAACTTTTTATAGCAACTTTCAATGTTAATCTTAATTATAAATCAAAGTGTTTTTTGATATTTTCAAGAACAACATCACCAATATCATCTTGAGAATCATGGGTAGATCCACCGATGTGTGGTGTGATATAGAATCTGTCACATTCGAATAATTTACTTTCTACATGAGTATCTGTTGAATCAAGTCCACCTGCTCCAAGTTCATTAGAAATAGTATCGAAGTTTGCTCCACCTATAATTTTGTTTTGTAAAGCTTCATATAGGTCATCTTCGTTTACTATACCACCCCTAGCAGCATTGATGATTACAGCATCATCTTTCATCTTTTCTAATTGTTCTTTGGCAATCATATCCTTTGTATCAGGTGTTAGTGGAACGTGAAGGGTGATTACATCAGCTTTTTCGAATATTTCATCAAGGTCTGTTAGTTTTGTATAATCTTCCTTGATATCAGCTTCTGTTAAGAATGGATCGCTAGCTAGAACATCCATGTGGAAGACATTAGCAATTTCTGCAACTCTTCTACCTATAGCACCATATCCTATGATACCTATAGTTTTATTTCTTAGCTCTCTACCAATCCATCTGTATTTATTCCAAATTCCATCTACCTTGATTTCATTTTGAGCTTGTATAGTATTTCTATATAAGTCTAAGATTTTTGCAATTACAAGTTCAGCTACAGCATTGGCATTTAGACCTGGAGAGTTATATATTTCTATGCCTTTTTCTTTAGCATATTCTTTGTCTATATGGTTAGTTCCTGTTGAACCTACAAATATAGCTTTAAGGTTTTCTCCCTTATCCATTATATCTTTGTCTATGAATGGATCTACCCTCATTATTAGCATATCGTAAGCTGGAATAAGTTCCATAAGTTTTTCTTTGCTAGGTAGCATTTCTTTATCAAATTCTATTCCTAGCTCTTCTAGTCCCTTGTCAATTTTATCTGACATGTAATCAATTATTAAGGCTTTCATTTCCTTCAATTTCTCCTTTGTTTTTCGTGTAATGTGATAACATTTTCAACTACTATTATAACACATGCTAACTTTTTATCAAGCATTGTTTTATTCTTATTTTCTCATACTTCTACTTCTATTTTATTTATATATTTTTTTGTAGAGGTCTTCCCTTCTATCTGCTAGAATTTTAAAGGTTTCCTTGTATTCTTTAGCTGTGCTTATATCAAGCTTTGCAGTCTTTATAGGTCCTGGTTGATTTGGATCAATTATATAATTTGCCATGGGTCCAACTATTTGAGAATGTCCACCATAATGGCCCTCATAGGCCCTACCAGTAGAGTTAACCCCTACTACAAACATCTGATTTTCTATAGCCCTAGCCCTTATAAGGCTATCATAATTTATAATCCAATCTTCATGCCAGCAAGCAGGATTAAATAAAACTTCAACATCATCTAGGGCATAGGAAGTGACCCATGGTGCAAACTCTATATCATAGCATATTAAAAGTCCACATTTGACTCCATCTATTTCAAATATTAGCCTAGAGTCTCCAGATGTAATAAAATCCTTTTCTCCTGATGTTGAATAAAGGTGGGTTTTATCATAACTGCCTATTACTTTGCCATCTCTATCAAAGACACAGGAGGTATTATAGACCTTGCCATATCTATTATCTAAGATAGACCCTCCAATTATGTAGGATTTCAATTCTTTGGCCAGGATTGATAAGATTTCTTTGGTTTTTTGCCCTTGCTTATCTGCTATTTTGATAGCAAACTGA
>Ga0115841_10008_pt1 | contig 12930 bp, 12 predicted proteins | sample InSIn5SAF170_2_FD_83855 | JGI IMG/M metagenome (GOLD analysis project Ga0115841, IMG submission 83855) | reverse complement strand
GCTAAGCTGAGTTGGGAAGGGAATTTGGAAATTCTAAGAAGGAGCAGCGCACCTCACCACAGTCACCACAGTCACCACTGACCACCTGCAGACTCCCTTCTCGTTTGCACGTCACCAACACGCTACCCGACCGCTAATAGCCAACGCATACTTGTGCTTCCTTCTGTTCAGCTCATTCGATACGCTTCTTCCTTGAGCTCTAATCAGCCTTCCCTCGTCCCCATCGCACACCCTTGGGGATTTACTTCAAATTGTCCTTGACCTCATACTGCCGCGCTATATCCAATTGTACGGCCAGTAATCCGTCCATCTGCCGTCTTCCGGTGGCTGACAGCTTCGGCAAGGTCCTTGAACGAGTTCTGCTTCGTACCAGCTCCCTCTCGTCTGTGACGCTCACCTAATTCGCACCCTCCCACAAGCGCCTCTTGAAATCGTCAAGCCTTCCCATCACAGCCCAGACAATGGCGACGGACCAGGCATCGATGCCGGTGAACGGCAACTACGCGCCTCATCAGGCGCATGGCTACGGAGTGAGTGAGCAGAACTACGCTGCTCATAACGCCAACAATGCCACCTCGGCTGCAGCGGGTTACGGCGCTCCGGCCTCCTCATCGAGCACCAACACCTCCAGCAACGGCGCCGCCGACATACCTAAGGAGGAGGTGGGCTGGTATTTTGTCGAGCAGTACTACACAACGTTAAGCAGGAGTCCGGAGAAGCTTTTCGTAAGCATGGCACAAATGGCAAAAGCAGCAGGTGTGATTGCTAACGCTGTTCTAGCTGTTCTACAACAAGCGTTCTCAGTTCGTATCCGGCGTTGAAGAGGAGAAGGTGGAGGTTTGTGTTGGTCAGAAGGTGGGTTCCCCACTGTCACGCTCATGATTTCCCCCTCACTAACCGCCTGGAAAAACTCAGGCCATCAACGACCGCATCAAGGAGCTCGAGTTCCAAGACTGCAAGGTTCGCATCACCAACGTCGACTCCCAAGCTTCCGACCAGAACATCGTCATCCAGGTGATTGGTGAAATCTCCAACAAATCCCTCCCCCACCGCAAATTCGCTCAGACCTTCGTCCTCGCTGGCCAAACGAATGGGTACTTTGTGCTCAACGACATCTTCCGTTACATTGCTGAGGAGGAAGAGGAGCTTGTCAACGAGGAAGTGCAAGACACGTCTACGGTCCCTGGTGGTTACCAAGAGCCCGCTCCTACTGCTGGAGAGCCAGAGCCAAAGGGTTTGACGAGCTCAAGCGATCCTGCTGCTCAAGAACATGATGCAGCAGAGGTTGACAAGCAGTTGGAGGAGGTGATCAACGAGGACGAGGACGAGACGGCCGCCGCACCGGAGGAGACCTCTGCGCCAGCGGCTGAAGTGAACGGCACACCAGTGCCCGAGCCAGAGATCACCGAGGTTGCTCGTGCGGAAGAGGCACCAGACGCCGCTGTATCCCCCCCAGAGCAAGATGCCGCTGCTGAGGATGTAGTCAAGGAATCCGAGGCTGCCGCTGTGGAGGCCGCAGCTGAGGAGAAGCCAGTGAGCCCTGAGCCATCGCCCGTTGAGCCTGCACCGGAACCGAAGGCATCCCCTGCGCCGCCCGCAGTTCCTGCTGCACCGCCGAAGCCCGCTGCACCCAAGACTTGGGCCAGCCTGATCGCCTCCTCCAACCGCGTCGCTACTCCCGCAATCCCGACCTCTGCCGCTCCCTCACAAGCTTCTTCGCAGGCCTCTTCGCAGCCCAAAGCCGCACCACCCGCACAACCTCAGCCGACACCCGCTCCAGCTCCACAAACCGTCTCTACTCCACCTGCTCGTGAGCCGACTCCCGACCAGGATTCAGCTGGCTGGCAGTCTGTGGGCCACGATCACAACAGGAAGCAGTCACGGGCCCAGGCGCAAGCTCCTGCTGCGGAAGCACAAAACTCCCGTGCCTACATCAAGAATGTGTACGAGAGCATCGACGCGGATGCGCTGAAGGCTGCGCTCTCGAAGTTTGGCGACATCTCCTATTTTGACGTGAGCCGGCAGAAGGTATGTACATACACCGTTCTGCACGTACGATCGGCGACTGACATTAACCAATCAGAACTGCGCCTTTGTCGACTTCGCTACTCCGGCCGGTTTCCAGGCTGCCGTTGCCGCCAACCCACACCAGATCGGCAGCGAGCAAGTCTACGTCGAGGAGCGCCGCCTGCGCCCAGGCTCCTATCCGTACCACCCGCGCGGAGGCATGGGACGTGGCCGTGGTGATGGCCGCCCAGCGGGTCAGGGCCGTGGAGGTTTCAAACAGGACGGCGGTCGTGGCGGCTTCGTTCCGCGTGGAAGGGGAGGCAATGTGAGCGCTAGGGGTGCCCGTGGTGGCGCTCCTCCCCAAGCCGCGTGAGCCCGATCAACCCCCGTTGAGTCACGACGCACGCATCGCCCATGGCTCCTCTAGAGGGTCCCTGGAAATACCCACTTCACACCGCAGTTTCCCGCATCACCTTCCTGGTCATGTCTCTCGATGACTTACGTATACACTCCCGTCGCTTGTACGATATGTCAGTTGTTCAAAAGCCACCACGTCACCTTTGTAAAAAGCTTGCTCTCTGCCTTTCAATCTACTGCTACTTCTCAACCTCGTGGTTCATTGTTGCATAGCGCTTGATGCTTTTCGTTCTATGCCATTCCTGCTTTCTGCAGTGCTCTCTGGCGTGCACCTTTGCTTCTAGCCTTTATGGCTGGCTCTTTGCCTGTTCATACCTCTGCCGCACAGGCTCCTGGGCCTATCTTATGGCAGGGCGTGTTGGACGGGCGCAGGCCTCTTTCACGTAGCGGGGGGGAGGGCTGTTATATCGCTGCTTTTGCTTCACAGGTAGACGATCAGAACGGAGGTGCGTACAGGTGGAGCGGCAGGAGAAGTTCTGATGTGGATGTTTCCTACACTTGAGTATTGCAGAGCATTTGTATGATAGACAGGGCGTGGATGCTAGCCTCTAGTACTGCCTGACTAAGGGTTTCTTAACTCTGCCTTTGTACTGGTGAGGGGATGTCAAGGTTGGATGTCAGTCAGCCGTGGAGGTAACTTAAGCTTCCTCTACGGGACATCGTGACGCTTAGTATGTCACACCGGGTTTAGCGCATGACACCTCGACCCTTGCCCCTCGACCCTTGTAGGTATCATCAACACATCCCATGTAGCTACCTTACCTCCACCCACGCACCGTCGACATGCCTTCGTTCTGACAGAAGACATTTGTTACAACGTCGCTGACTCGCGCTCAACCTTCTATTCCACCTGACCTCGACCTGCCAGACCCTCAAACATCTACACAACCTATCTGCCTAGTCCATCCTCCCTCATCTCCGCCCTCAGACCCATTCCCGGCCATCCGCCTCATCCCACACGTCTCCCACGGCGCCGGCACCGGCACCCTACCACCGAAACACTCGAACACGCCCGTGTACCCAGGATGCGGCCAACGGCCACTGACGCCACCTTTCCTTCAACCCCCCGCTCCCGCAAGTCCAGCGCCGCGGGCCCTGCACCGCCGCCCATCACGCCCAGCCACGGCGCACCGACGACCTTCTTCCTGCGCAGCGAGGAGGAGATGGAAGCGTCACTGTCGCATTCCAGCGGCCGGCACAACACGGCCCGGGACAGCACGTACGGCGTGCAGAGCCTCGAAGACGCGCTCGACGACGCGTTCGGCGGCGGCGGCGGCAGCACCAAGGGCAGCGACGACGACGAGCGCAGCGTCGCGGGCAGCAGCGTCGCGGGCAGTGTCTCCGGCGGCGGCGGCAGCAGCAGCAGCAAGAAGAAGCGGAAGATCGGGGAAGAGATCCAGGAGAATCTCGTCAAGGCCAAGGTCGCCGCGTTCGAGAAGTACCTCCACGAGAAGGACAGTCCGCTGAACCGGAGCCCGACGACGGCGCAGCAGGGAGGGCCGCTGCGCCGCGCGAGCCTGACGCCGCTGAGCCAGCCGCTCACGCCGCTGAATGCGGAGAGCCCTTTGCCTGGGGGCAGTGTGGGCACGCCGAGGAGTGTGAGTTTGAAGAGTTTCAGGCTGAGTGATGAGGAGGGGAGCGATGTTGCGGAGGGGAGCGAGGCGGCGGATAGTGGGAGTCAGGCTGTTGTGAGTAGCGGAGAGGAGGAGGGAGAGGGAGAGGGGAGTGAGAGGGGTGGGGTGACGGAAGGAGAGGGGAGTGCGCCGCAACTTGTGATGCCGAGTATTCGGATGCCGACTCGACGGCCGTTCACAGAGAAGGGAAGGAGGATGGGAAGGCTGAAGATACTTGTTGCGGGGAGAGCGGGTATGTTGCAGTCACACGGTTGCGAGATGAAGCGTTGCGCTGACAGTCGACCGTGCAGGTGTCGGCAAAACGTCTTTGATCAAGACGATTGTGCATGTCTGTGAGGACATCGTACACGTGGATCCGCTATCGCCCAGTTCTTCCATGATGCAGCGATCGAAATCGAAGGATAAGACGAGCGACACTGACAGCACGGCAGAGATCACAGAGATCCATGCCAGCACAAGAGCTTACCCGTTGTGGTGGTCAGAAATGGAAGAAAGCAGAGTACTCAGACGGAGGAAGAGCATGGGTGATACCATCCTTGAGAGGAACATCTGCTTCATCGACACGCCCGGTTTCGACGGCTCGGAGGAACATGCAGACAACGCGGACTCAGTCATTCAGTACATCGAGGGTCTGCTTCACCGCAATGCATCCACGGCAACCATGAGCGAAAGCGACCTGCTCAGCATGTTGAGCGGGAACGGAGGCGTTCAGGTAGACGTGGTTCTCTACGTCTTCTCTCACGGTATGCACATCAGCACCTATCTCACGCAGGCCACACTAACGGAAGCAGACGCAGATACTACGAAAGATCTCCCCTACATCCGTCGTCTCTCGTCCCTTACAAATGTAATCCCCATCATCAGCAAATCCGACCTCCTCCCGCCCACAGCCATCGCCTCTCTCAAAACATCCATCCTCCGGGCCCTCGACAGCTCCGCCACTCGCCCCTTCCTCTTCGGCAAGCCTCTCGAAACTGCCATCCAATCCATCACCACCGCGTCCGACGCATCCGAACCAGCCGCCTTCGATCCAACAGCTCGCCTCACCGCCTCCTCCCCCGACTCGACAACCCAACTGACACCTCTCCCCCCACCCTACGCAATCTCGACCCTGCCCGCCCCCGACGCGGATACGATGGACGCCTCGCTCCTTATGTCACCTGACTACATCCAGCCCCTGCTCGCATCCGACCTCAACGCGTTCGTGTCGCACGTCCTGAATCCGGACACGGTCGCCTGGCTACGGCACAGCGCGGTGAAGAAGTTCTTGCTGTGGCGGAGGGAGCTGGTGGAAAGGAGCAGCAGCCCAGCTACTGGAATGTCGCACCGCATGCCGTCGCCAACGGGGCGTTTGGGCCTCCGGCACACGCAGACGAGCTCGGCGACAGAATCGCTGCTGCGCTCGCCCTCGCCCAGCGGAGTCCTCGTCCCCTTCGCCCGCAGCCTCTCCCCTTCCTCCCCCTCAGCCCCGTCATCAATCTCAGCGGGCGCGACAGCTTCATCAGCACATGCCCTAGCCGCGCACGCCCAGCGCGAGGAGCGGCTCGCGCAGGTCCGGCTCGCGCGCTGGGCGACGGACCTGCGGCACAGCCTGGCGAACGAGCGGGGCCGGTTCGCGGAGCTGAAGCGGGAGGAGCGGGCCGCGTGGCTGATGGAGCGCGTGGGCGACGAGGTCGAGCGCGGCGGCCTCGTCGTGCCGCTTGCTGGCGGGGCCGGCGAGAAGGGGGGCGCCGGTGGGCGGAGGGCGGAGTGGGCGCTCGTGAGGAGGGGCGGTGGGGGGTTGGCGGTGCCGGGGAAGGCGCGGTGGGCGGTTGGTGGTGGGGAGGCGGACGTGAGGGATCCGCTGCGGATTGCGGAGTGGAGCGAGCGCGTCAGGCGCGGGGGGTGGCTGGCTGTGAAAGTGGTGGGTGGGGCGGGGGTTGTCGGGGCGGTCGTGCTGGCTGTTGTGAGGGTTTGGGGCGTGGAGTTGGGGAGGGTGGTGCCTGGGTGGGAGTGGATGGAGGGGTGGTGGGGGGAGTAAGGGTGTATGGGTGTTGGCGAGGTGTACACGAGTGAGGGTTGTTGTGGATGGAGGCTGGCAGAATCGTCGCTGTCTCGGATGATCTCGGGGCGGTGCTTGTGAAGAGCGTGTGGGCTGAGGTGAGTGGCTATGTTCGGCGGCGTTGCGGTCTCTGCCTTGTGGCCCGTTCATGTCGAGTCTCTTCCGATCTATCTGGTATTTGTGATCTTTCTGAGAGGTTTTGGCACGTTGGATTTCTCGTTTGGGGCGGGCTTCGCATGTCTGTGGTGTAGCTATCTTCGGTGCCATGGTCAGTCGTTGTTAATGCATCTGCTTGCTTGGACCCCCGGCTCTAGAATCCTAGCAGTGACGGTGGATGTTGTGTTGTAGGAGTTGGTGAGTGTAAAGTTCACTGTGGTTAGTAAGTCTTAAGGCCTAGGTTATACAACAAGCTATCCACTCCTATCTTGTGGACCAAATGGAGTTCAAAGATGGTGGAATAATGGAACGTGAAGGTGCAATCCATCTACATGTAAAGGAAGGTGTAGGAGAAGGTAAGATGTATGATTTATAGGCGCTTGTTTCACTTATCTCCCTCTCCTGCCGCGGAATAGGCACGGAATAGGCGTTATTGATCTTCCGCTTGTGCTTGCGCGTTTGTAGTCTTACAACCTACCAACCTACCTTCTCTCACGTGTGCATTCTCTCACACACAACAGCACACTCCCCCACCTCGCAACAACGCCGTCTCCAACCGTTGTATTCCTTTCTGTCCACTCTCAAGCGCTCTCCACCTTACGCGATGGCACCCCTAACGGATCTCCCAAATGAGCTTGTCGACCACATCTTTCCTCGTGTCGAGCAGCAAGACCTGCTCTCGCTATCTCTGGTCTCGCGAGGCATCCGCGACGTTACACGCCCCTAATTGTATCGTCACATCACCATCCAGGGATCTGTCAATCTCGAGCCAAAACTTCGCTCTATCCTCCGCGTCATCCTTACGGACAGCAAGCTCGCATCTCGCGTAGACAGCTTCGAGTTCGCCGCTCCGGTGGAGGTCTTACCCGCTCGGAGGACGTTACGCCCTCCCCGGGGCGAGACCGACGACGAAGTCTATCAGTTCACCAGAGCAGTGCGTTCCCTGGGACTGCCCACCCAAGACCAGTCATTCTGGATCTTTTATCTGCGAAGGAGCGACATGGACGCGCTGCTCGCCCTGGTCATTGCTCATCTGCCAAACGTCACTCAACTGTCTGTCGTCCTTCCGACAGTTCACACCTGCGTCAAGCGGATCTTTGAGACCACTATCGACCCGTGCGTCAGCTCGATCCAGCGCTTCGCCAAACTTGTCCGGCTTGCTTTACGCTTCCCCCGCGTTGCTCGACACCCTCTCCCTGGTGCTTGGCCTACCGATCTGGACTCGACCCGATTTCTTCCCCTGCGCATACCTTCGCTGCGTTTTCTCAGCTGCGAGGAGCGGCTGCCCGTAATCCCTTGGATGCCTTGGCCGGGTGCAACGATAGCCCCTACCAGTCTCACTAGCCTCGAACTGCGCTGCTTCCCATGTCACCCCGCTCTGGAAAGTCTGCTAGAGGCCTGTCCACTGCTCGAAACCCTAAAGATCTGTCTGCTTAACGGTCAGACTGAGAGAGATCTCGACTGCGACCTCATTCAGGCCATGAAGGGGTGCCAGGACACTCTGAAACACCTGACTATCAGACGAGAACACCTGCGGGCGAAACATTCGGTTCTCTGGTACCCACTGGATTCTCTGCACGACTTCAAGAGCCTCACTACGGTCGAGATCCATCAGTACTTCGTTGTGAACCCTCACCCTGCCAACCCGGACCTCCCAGATCTACTTCCCCCGTCACTTCGATACCTTCACGTCCAAGCCGTAGAGGATCAGCCGGACATCTTGCTGAGACAACTCAAATGTCTTGCGATTGCTTGTCTGCAAAGCCGCTTTCCCGATCTCAAGACGGTCTTAGCGCCTATCAGATGGTCTTGGAGCATGTGTGATGATCTTGCGCAGTTGGAGCGGACCTTCATGGATGCGCAGGTCGTCTTTTGCATCGAGGACAACGAGGCCTGAATGAACAAGACGGGGGATCTTTGGTGCAGCAAACACAGTTACCGGGTGAACACTACGCTTCTTTCATGACTTTGGAACAGTGTTGCACGCGCCAAGGCGAATCGACTCTTTGGGGTTATCGGAATGGCTGAGATCTTGGATCACCCCTGGCTACACTCTTCTACACGGAGTTGGTTGGATCGGACTGGGGTAATCGTGGCTCTTGGGCGTTCGTTGAATCAGGAAAACTTCATAGTTTCACTGTCTTTCTTTTTGCTTGCAGGATCGGCGAATTGGGACAGGGCTCAAGGTATGGAGCAGTAGTTTTCTCACAAGAGGACTGACCGGTTGAACACGAGCTAAATGCTGAGGGACCGACCTGAATCCGCTACCCAGAAAGGAGGTGCTGCTGGGCCAAAGTCAGCCACGGAGGAGGCAGAGCAGAGTAGACTTAGGACAAACACAGCACAACACACGACCTCCATAGAATCTGGTGTAGAAACAATTCGATTAGACTCTCCCCACGCTTCCGCAGTCCCCAGTATTAACCCCCATCCCAGTCACAGCAGCGTCACCGAAATCATCCACCTGTCAATATCCTACTGCCGTCAAACTCTGACCTCCGTATCTGGTTATAATGTACGAAGATGTCTTTCACAAAGCCGACATGAACACGGGTCGATCATCGTGAATTGTAGCTACAATGTAGCTCTCGACGTTCCTCCATCCATCTCGATCTCCTCGGGCTTGCTGACCGACTGCCAGTCCCCGCTGAATGTCATCACTCTCACACCCCACGAGTGCAGACCCGGCTTCCAGATAGGGCAAGTATCGACGTGTCCACCGTGTAATTCCTGAATACGTACGGGTAGCAGGCACCTGCGGACCGCCAGTTGAGCTTGGACAAGGCGTGGTCCGTGGGGTTGCAGTAAAGACGGCGTCAGTTCCGTCCTCGTTTGAGGCATTCGATAGATTCAAAAAGGTTGGAAGTGATGCCCGGTTGGTTGGAATAGGGTCCATTGCATTTTGCGAGTACCAGTATGAGATTCGAATCGGCGGCCAATACGGATCCCCCGCCTCGCAGCTTACACTTCTCAGCACCGAAGCCGTACAAGCGTTGGATTCACTGCCTGTGGCCCGGTCACATTGTTTCTCAATCAGCAGGAAAAGCCCTTCATGCCTCGGACATATGTTGCCAGGCGCTAGATCTTACGGCCCTGGCATTACATTCCAGGCGGGCGCGGGGGATCACGTGCCTCTTTCCCTCACTTGTCGGCCTTCGCATTCCCAGGATTGTGGTGTGCCGAAGTTGTCTTGCTAAACGTATCGAGCATGACTCAAAATCGCTCTGCGATGAATGTAGTATGCCTCTAAACACTATCATCAAACTGCATTCATCTACACAGATGAGCTACCATTGATTGACGCCATCTTCCGTTCCTCATCAAGCAATCATAACAGCAAAAAGACTCCCGATCGCCATCTCAAACCACTGAGCCCATGCGCCTACCATTCCAACCGGTCGTCGTTCACAAGCTCGACATCGTACCTCTCATCCCCCCTCCAGACCTTCCCCGCGTCGTTGCAAGCCGCCACGACATGTCGGAGGTCAGACACCATCCCACCCGGTCCGCTCGCGAAAACCCGTGTCGGGCCACGCACCGTGCCGGAGACGAAGGTTTTCACGATGGCCGCGAGGTCGGGGTGTCGCCCGGATGAGCTGGAGGCGTCCGACACATGAGGTTTGTGGACGGCGAAGGACGGAGAGCGCGAAGCGTCTTCTTTGTGGTAGTCAGGTGGTGCGGAGGAGGAGGAGGGAAGAGATTGTATCTCCGGATCGGCGTTCCGGTCGTGCGTCGACGTCTCCGACCCTGGCCCTCTCTCTTCAATTGCGATGGCGATCTCCTTCGAAGCATCGAGTGGGTCGGCGACTGTGCTTTCGCCGTGCATGCCATACTCCCGAGTCACGAAGATGGAGATCTTGAGGTTCATTGTCCTGGCGGCTAATCTCAGAGTGTCCAACTCGTCCCGAATCCACAGCATGTCGCTCTTCTTCCGCACTATCCAGACGAACTCGATCATGCTGCTACTAGAATAAAGTTGAGATCCAGTAACGAGACTCATCAGTACGGGCAGAACAAACGTCACACCCGTGCCGCCTGCGATGCAGAGGACATTCGTGTCAGCGGCGGTGGTCAGGCTGTCGACGATGGACTTTCCGTAAGGTCCAGCAAGAATCACAGGCGTCGTGGCACGAACGGCTTTCTCATCCTCTGTTCGCCTGCGTTCTTGTTTTCTGTTGGCCAGATCCGCCAAATTCTTCGTTTCACCGTTCTTGCCTCGAAGAAGGTATGTATGAGGTTGCAAGCCGCGGCCGAATTTCGGTAGGCTGCATGGAGTGAAAGGGTGAGACTGCCAAATACTCAGTTCTGGGAAGCAGAGGTAGAAGTGCTGTCCAACATCCCAAGTGTCGTGGTTGTGTTCGAAGTCCAGCCGAACAACGTGGCCATGGTCCTGGTCCGGGAAGTGAGTGACGGAGGCCGTTGCGCTCTGGAACCCCATCACAGAGGTGCTGCCGGCGAGGTAGTTGTAGTGCAGCAAAGCGGTGCGCACAAGCCGCACGCCCCGGTCCAGGAACCACACCACGAGTGATGCTATCATCCAGCAAGATAGCCTCGACCAGTGTCCCCAGCAGGCGCCGATGTACAACATCGCCACCACATAATGAGCCTTTCTGAAGAATTCGTAACCAGTCAATCTGATGGCCCATCGCGTACTGAAGACAAACAGAAAGGACAAGAAGATCATGGCGATGATGCCCCAGATCATGTACAGTTGCGCGATGAAAGTGTTCCAGACTTTCGGTTGAGGTTGATAGAGTCTTGCCTCGACAATCGTCCAGCCCAGCGTGTGGAACGCAGATTGTAAGAAGATGATGTAGCCAAGCCAGCGGTGCAAGAAATTGAAGTGCTGATACGGAATGCCAGTGATGAGGGAAAGGAGTGACTCCCGCGTCGCCAGAAGAACAGACAGTGGCGTAAGAGCGAAAGCCAAAACACCCAATCGGTTAGACCAAGGACCAATACCGGTGCGCGTGTTGTAGACACCAGGCGAGCTCTTCACGGGCGTGACCCACTTCTTGTAGACGATGCCAACGAAGGTGAAGACAGTCAGGTAGCCGGTCAGTATCACCAGTACCAGAACCTGCAGACGGGTTGTGCGGCCAAAGAGGCCTGACATGCTCTCTGGGAGGAGATAACGACGGATCGTGGCTCTGACTGATCTCGAGAGACGGTAAAGCCCGCTCTGTCGAGCTGCTGGTTGTTCGCCATCCTCTTTATCGATTGTTACAGACGGCCGCCTGGATGGAAGAAAGCCCTTCCCCAGTGCCCAGGTGAACAACATGCCGCCAAGCACCGCCCATAGGATGAATGAGTACAGCACCGAGACATCATGACTCCAGTATACACTGTCCAGATACTCGCAAGATCCGGCATCGTTGGCGCACGGAAGGACACGAGCATGATAACCCCAGTGTGGCTGTAGAGTCTTTGCGTCGCTGAAGTTTTGGATGTGACTGCTGCCGACCATCCTCGCATGTGATGGTAGAGAAGATATTGTAGGGACAGTAGGTAGAGGGCAGTGTGGACATACGAGAATGACAGTGAGAAGAAGTGGGAGAGAGGAGAGATGAATAAGTCAAACGGGGATGCACGTGGCTGAAGTCGCCGTTGACACAGTCCTGACGAGTCGAAAGTCGGCACGCGGAATTGAGCAGATTTCGATTGGCTTCGGATAAGAAGAGAAAGAAGCTTGAAAGAAGCTCCCTTGTACTAGAACGCGGCTGTCGGGTTGCGGTGTAGCGATCCCCGTTCACCTGGGCACAGTTGCGCAGGAGTCGTCGTTGCCAAGGATTTTGAGGGGGTTTGAGCACATTTTCTTGTCGCATCACCGCCCTGAAATCATTCGGCGTCTCAACCCACATGTCAAACTACTGCAGCCGTGAGTTTGAGGCGGCTGCAGCCACGTTTACGTAGAGGCCGCCGAAGTCGTAGCAATGTTGAGCAACAATGAGACGGTTTTCCATCATACGATTCGAGCAAAGCCGTCGTTCACCTCTTGTTTCCTCGCAGCTTCATTAGCTATCTCTCATGGTTCTATCGCCGTCAAGAACTCTACCTTCACATCAGTCTGCGCGAGAGAAACAGCACAGCACAGCTCTCACGCTCACGCTCACGCTCTCTCACTGTCTTGGTCTCTCTTTCCTTCTCCTTTCCGGACGCCTACCTTCGCCCTCTCTTCTCCCTCAAACTCCCCATCATGAGTACTTCTATGACCATGTCCATGTCAAGCATGGCTGCGTCGAGCACAACCGCAAGTGTTGCAGCTGCTACGACCTCCGCTCCTAGCCACTCCATGGGCAGTATGTCGATGGGTGGTGCTACTGCATCCAGTTGCAAGATCTCTGTATGTTTCTATAACCATCTTCCAATGAAAACAAGCTAATTCGTCTCAATCAAGATGCTGTGGAACTGGACAACCATCGACGCGTGTAAGTAGCGACTTTCTCACCACGTCCTTTCTCAGTCTCTACACTCACCGCTCTCTCCATGCTGGATCATCAGTTCTTACGCTCGTGGACAGGCTTCCTCTCCAGCTCCTGGCATATCACCACCAACGGCATGTTCGCCGTATCCTGCATCGGCGTCGCCTTGCTCGTCATCGCGCTCGAATTCATGCGACGCCTCGGCAAAAAATACGATGCCGCCATGCTTCGACAGTTCCAACGACATGCCATC
>Ga0115841_10007_pt1 | contig 14223 bp, 16 predicted proteins | sample InSIn5SAF170_2_FD_83855 | JGI IMG/M metagenome (GOLD analysis project Ga0115841, IMG submission 83855) | reverse complement strand
GAAGACACGGAAACAGAAAGAGATAGATGGTTTGACAAAGGATATCAAGGACTTGGATGATGTCAAGGCAGAGTTGACAAAGACCGGGAACACAGATCTTATAACCCTTCAGGGGAATATTACTGCCATGAGTCAGGTTTGGTAAGTCCTTTTGCTTGAGTTGTGCCAATGATCAGAATCTGTTCGCTAACTTGTTGCCGCATCTATAGGCTCCAAGTGAAGGACGACGCTACTAATATCAAAACCAAGCTCACGGATTCCAAGGACGATATTGTACGCGCCTCCTAGTACCATGGTGGTCTCTATGTGTGCTAATATCATTCCACAGGACTTACAGAAATACTTTGCGGTTGACGTAAAACTTATCATTCAGCTCTGTGAGAAACCCTTGTAAATACTCGATGTTGAAGCTGTGCTAATGTGGTTTCAACAGATGAGAAGATGGCTGCCTACCTCCACAGCTATGCAACTCAAATGGTGGAGTTCAAGTAATCTTGAACTAATGTTCGAAGGCTTACAAAATTGAAATGATGCCATGATATTTACTTAAATAGATTTTCATATATGATCGTCGCATTGATATTCTCTGAGACTAATGACCAGATCTACACTGGATCCGAACACAATGAGTCTTATGCACATGTTTAATATTCGTGATATTTTCGACAACTCCTATGGTTCTCATGTCAATATAGTGTACCCTCTTCTGAACTCTCTTAAATGTGACTTCATGTCGACAGCATGTTGGCACTCTGCTAATTGATGCGTCATGGGCATCATAGCATTCTTTTCCCAGCTCTCTATGATATACAGGGGTCTGACCAGCATTGGTTCCGTCCGAGGATTAGTGCCGGTGCTCAACACGTCAATAGGTCAATAGTCTTGCCATCAAGTCACGGCTTCTGGTAAGAGACAGACCCAAGGAGAAGTCGCAATTGACGAGTGGCGTATGGGGTAATGTTAGAATAAAATCAGAATCCATCAGCAATCCTGAATCACGCGCTGGAAAAACAACACCTTTAATATGATATTCCACATCTCTAAGTTATAGTCTTATAGGTATGTCCACGTCTATATTCTTCTTTGCTGTCTTCTGTCGAATCGTGCAGGCTATGACTAAATCGATGAGATACATAGGGTGTAGGCGCTAAGCTCGCATGGGATACAGCATGGGACGAGCTACTGATTACAATTCGAATTAGGACCAGAATATGAGATTACATTGGTATACTGCTCAAAAGCATACCCTCTAGACCTTGATACCCAGCTCTCTTCCAATGATCACGGCAGCCTTCTCGCCAACAACCAACGCAGTGTTATTCGTGTTGGCACCAACGTTTTCCGGCACCATTGACAAATCCGCAACCTTCAACCCAGCAGTGCCATAAACGTTCAGGTCTCTATCCACAACACCACCCTGCTCTCTCGGCTTCATCGCACACGTACCCAAAGAATGCCACGTCGTGCTTAGATTCCCTCTAATCCAGTCCTCTACAGCCGCCTCATCTTCCTTACTGTACTGTATGTCTTTGACCTCACCTTCCGGCGCACCCTCATGTAACGCCGCTTTACTTCCGTCCGCGAACTTCGGGTGCCCAAGCTCAAGTTCGCCTCGATAATACGGCAGGCGACGTGCGATCTCTCGCGACATCTTGTACGCCCACAGTTGCTTCTTGATATCGCTTGGGTGGTTGAGGAAGCCGTTGTCAAACTCATAGCCGTTGAGGACGTCGTCTTTGTTGGTGATGTGGATGCTGCCGCGGGAGTAGGGGTAGGCTGTGTAGACGCCCATGGTCATGTATTGGCCTGGTTCGACGATTGATGGGTCGGCTAGGAAGCCGTTGATTACGCCGCAAAGCATAACGGGCCGGGTTGGGAAGGGTACGAAGTCGCGTTCTGGGTGGATTTAGCTATTATCAGAGAGGGGGGAAGAGATGAAATGACTTACCCCAATCCTTCTCGAACTCTGGTCCAAGAGATTTCACCTCTTCTGGTGTGAGTCTCAATTTGGCGCATACATCTACAATACGTTAGTGTGATTCCGGACCACGTTGGGAGAACTTACCAATGGCATTCCAGCCAAGCATGGGGTCTTTCGCCGCAGCTGCCTTTGCAAAGTCCTTGCGTCCGCTCAGGATGCAGTCAATTGTCTCTTCTGGTTCGAGAGCAGACTTGTATGGGTACAAGAGCAGATGGTGGTCCTGGTAGTTCTCACCCACAGCTGGAAGGTCTACGACAACAGGCACGTCCAGCTTCTTGAGCAGTCCTGGGTTGCCAACACCTGATCGCTCCAAGATTTGTGGTGTGCCGAGAGCACCAGCAGTCACAACCACGAGCTTAGAAGCCTTGATGATGTGTGAGACCGGCTTGCTGAGAGGTAGCACAGGCTGATGCTCTTCGTTTGGTCTATATTCGACACCAACAGCTCTTGGAGGTGAAGACTCGTCGAAGATGACTCGCACAACCTTTGACTGGCAAAGCACATGAAGATTTGGGTGCTCACCATCCTGTAGCAGTGGATGCACATAGCAATGCGCTGCATCCTGTCTCTTTCCATCCTTCGATACATATCTCTGCCATCTTGAGAAACCACCAATCGCGTCAAGATTCTGCAGATCGACGATCTCCTTTTGCCCCATCTTCTTGACAGTATCCATGAAGATCTTCTCAGACTTGCTTCGGAATCCACCATCACTGACATGAATGGGTCCGTCATAGCCGTGCTTCGACTTGTCGATCTCGGGCTCGTCCTGGTGGAACGTCTCGAGCTTATTGAGCAGAGGCAACATATCCTTTGCGTACCACCCATCAGTCTTCCATGAGTCAAAGTCAGCGCCTTGAGCACGCGTGTACATCATGAAGTTAATGGAGGAGCCGCCACCAAGACAGCCGCCCATTGGCACAATGGCTTCGCGGCCATTGAGGTGATTGGATGCTTTGGACTTGTAGAAGAGAGCTTTCTTCGCCTCGGGTACGAGAAGGCTCAGGTAAAGGGCAGGATTCCGGACAGCTGGGTCCTGTGGTTGTCAGCGAGGTCAAGATGGCTGCAACTGACTCACCTCGAACTGGTTTGGGCCACCCTCGATGAGCAGGATCTTGAGTTCTGGGTTCGCCTTCGCGAGACGACCTGCTGCGACACATGCTGCTGTGCCACCTCCAGCAAAGATGATATCCATATCACCCATGCTCTCCTTGTAATTGATTGTGTCGGGGGCGATTGAACCCATCTTGTCGGTTCAGTCGGAGTATGAATTGTTTTTGTCAGAAGAAGCAGCAGTCGTATCTGGTGATTGAGATCGAGCTATAAGGTCCTCAGAAGACAAGCTGCCACGTCGCGACTTGTCCTGGCTCTTTGAACGTGAACCGGACATTTTTTGGACAACCTGTCGAGTCAGGTTTCCCGGAAGGCGTCGCGCTATCTGAGAAACCGCTTCATCTAGCCAGTCATGATGTCTCCCGGACGTCCATCTCAAAGCATTAGCGTATGAGTACAAGATTCGCGGGGCAAGCATTCGGATAATTGGTGTTATTGAGATCCCTGCCCCGCTGTTGCGGAGGCGGGGAAGAGGCGAAATCGAGAGGAGCGGAACTAAGGTATGCCGAGGATTTGGGGAAAGGGGTTGCATTTGCCGAGAAATCTCCTTGGAGGAGAAAGCTCATCGCTCACCATATCTGTGTATCGGTGTGATAAACTGAACAGACAAATTTCACAAAAAGCGACGTCGACCTGGAGCTGACGTGGTCGACGTCGACCAGTAGATACGAACACTATATCCAGTGGTAAAGATCACAGTTTTCACACGAGACTTCTTTTTCTAGGAAACTAATAACTAGGTAGATATGAGAGGTACATGCATCGTCGGCTTCTTGTCAAAATAGTACCTCTCTCCCCGCGTACAGCGAGATATGTATCTGTTCTGTAACCACTGTACACCTCCAGTTATACAAACGTCATATCGAATGTATCGAACAATGGGCTGGGGCTGCGAACCCGTAAGATGCACTCTTCCGACATCTGCCTACGAAGGCTGCATTTAGTTTGAGTATAAACAAGCATGATCCGCGGGTAAGGGCATTTGTCTGCTGCTGTTTGCTGCTCTGCCAGCAGTACTTTGGGCAAGCCAAGTGCACCAGTACAATCACTATGGGGTACATGTGAAATGGTCCTGAGCAGGCATCTTACTGAATGGCCTTGCGCCTTCCTTCTGTTTGCACTTCACTTTACCATAAACATGTCAAGTCAGCTTTCACCTTCCTACGCCTTATTTATATCCTGCCAGCCTCCCAAGCACATCCTTCAATTTAACTTCCTCTCTGTTACTGACGCTGTCCCGAACTTACTCGAACCACAATATCGACGATGACACTCACTCAGTACAGCACCAGCGTTGAGAATGACGAGATTCACTGTCGAAACCTCAAAGATGGACATGAAGTCTCGATCAGCTTTCAGCGCACGGTTCGTGTCCCTGACAACAGCAACGTGTCAAGTCTTCCGCCTACTCTAGGAGAGTTTCCTTTGTACAAGGTGCAAGATTATCGACATACACTTCCACCAAAGATGTGCGCTAAAGGTGGTCTTTTCTTGCCCATCTACCGTAAGTATCAACGCCCCATCATGCGCATCAGCTTCTGACTCTAGCTAGAACGTGAAGCAATGTGGATCAGATTTCATGCCAACGCACCCTTCATTATCAAGATCTATGCTGGTGGAATCAACGTTGTCTCAGGTGAGCCATACGAAGAAGACCTGAACACTCAAGTACGACGCAACAATCTTCACCAGGAGAGGAAATCTGTTCAAGACTATCTTGTGGTTCCCCAGCAGCTATGGTTGGACGGCTTCGCAAGTGTATCAGGCGAAGTCAGTCAGTTCGTTGCGATGCCTGCTGGCTCTGGATATTCAGTTGAAGCCCAGCTCAAAGGAGATGACACCACAGCAGGCTTGCACTTTGAGATCACCCCGTCTCGACCACAGGGTTCTTCCGGTTCTCTTAAAACCTTCATCAGGACTCCAACTGGCAAGTTACTCACCCTTAATGTCTCTCAGGGCGATACCATCTCGAACCTTAAACACCTCATCCATGCCAAAGAAGGCATCCCATGTGATGAACAGCGCCTGCTCTATGCGGGGTGTCAATTGCAGGATTATCGCATGCTATCGGAGTGTGGAATTTCCGAGGTAAGCTAGGCACACAGGCGTCGTCATCCAAGAATATGCACTAACACCCCATAGGGAAGCACCATCCACATGGTTCTGAGACTGCTTGGCGGAGGAAATGGTGAAAAGAAAGCAGAGATGGCACTTGCCAAGGGCGGCAAAATCAAACAAGCCGTAAATCGAGACACATATCCAGACTCCATTTGGCGCAAAGACACTACAATAGCATTCAACGTTCAACTCCTGAACAGCCTAGCCTTCACAGCTGTAACCGGCAATCTTGTTCCCCCAACACCAGTCGACATGACAACGTACACAAACCACGGCTATCCATTCTTCGAGATGTGGGAAGAACCAAGCGCTGTGTCAGGAGACTTTCAATCCGCGAAGACAGTAACCGAACTTGATGGAAAGCCAGACGCGCACGTCGAGCCGCTTCGAATTGTTCACCTCGATTCAACTGGCAAACATCTCCCGCACGGAGCTGATCCCAACAAAGCCACCACTGTGGTGAATGATCCCGATGGTTTGCTTGATCCGAGTGGACCACTTAGACCCGTGCGCACCAAATACGACTTGGTTTGCGATCTCACAAAGACTCGCGTACCTCAGTGCTGACTTGTCGGTCGCCAACCTCCGTGACATGGATGGCTTGATGTGGTGGTTGATCTTTGATATACGGGTTTATGCACGTGAATGATCATGATATGATGCGTTGTTGCATGGCCAAAAGTATGACCATATCATTGCGACGCACTTCATACATACCTACTGGGTATGATACGCATTACGGTATGATAGGTTGAAGATGGAAGCATATCAATCAGAGGATCTCGTCGCGAACTTTTCAAGGTTATCTTTGTGAGAGACATAACATGATGCATATCTTCAAGCAAAAAATTATGAAGAATACTGATATCCACTGCCAGGATTTTACTTCAAACAATAAATCTATGTCGCCTTCCTCTTGATCTTCGCCACCAAATCTCTAACCTCACTGTTACCACTACCACCAACAGCATCGACAGCGCTCTTGCTCTTCCCCTCCTTCCTACTATCTTTCTCCTCACCACGCTCACCACCTCTACCACCGCGCTGCTTCCGTCTCCTACTCTCCTCAATCAACTCCTTCATCCCCTTAGTCTGTCTCAACGAAGAATTCATCGGATCAATAGCAAACTCATGACTCTCAAACAACTTCGCCAACCTCGGATCACCAGTTTCCATCCTGAAATCATCCTCCACGACCTCCTTCGCCCCAATCCTCTCCATCGCCTTCTTCTTATCCTTCTTATTCTTAAACTTCCCATTTTTGTTCTTCGCTTTCTCGGCCTTTTCGATCGCGTTCATGTCGAAGTGGCGTACTGCGCGGCCGCCAGCGACCCCAGTTTTTTGGGCTGTGTCGTTGTCGTCGTCGGCCATGAGTAATTCTAATTCTGCACGCTGTTTGGCGGATGCGGCTTCTGCAGCTTCGCGGTCTTGGCGCTTTTTGAGACGTGCTTCCTTGCGGAGTTTGTTTGTGGCTTTAGGGTTGTTGAGGGATTCGTCGGCGAAGAAGGGGTCGTTGAAACCTTCGTTTTCTTCTTCGTCTTGAAGATCTGGTTGAATGGTTGCTTCTTCTGTGTTGTCGATGGTGGTTGTAGTGGTGGTTGGGTCCTCGGTTGTGTCGCCGAGACGGATGGTTTTAGCTTTCTCTTTGCGTTTCTGCTTGCGTTCTTTCTCTTTGCGGATGTATTTTTCTGCTGTTGTTTCTTCAGGCTCGGGGCTGTTCTCGAAGACAGAGCGTTTTGAATCTTCTTTTGTTGGTCCTGAGAGGCCGGAGGAGAATGTGACGTGGATGTTGCCTACTGGTGCGTTTTTATCTTTTTTGGACGGTTTGGCTGGTTCTGTCGAGAGACCGAAGAGAGCTCGCATTTTCTGGCGTTCGGCTTCCTTTTTCGACTGTATTGTTGTTTGTGCAACTCCTTCATTAACGTCCGTCATCTCTTGGCTTTCACCGTTCTCCTCATCCGAGGTGTCTGAGCCGAGATATGCCTTCAGATCATTCTCGTCGATCTCTTTCCGACTGCCTGTGAACGCGCGGGCCACAGCTTCTTTTCGACCTGCGTCTTCTGCATCCCAAGTCAATTTGACTTTACTGTGTTGTAGAGCGTCAGTAACGAAGTTGTTCGGTTGATATCCAGCAGGCAGACGGTCGCATTCATCCCGAGGCTTGTCGTCCGTGAAATCCATGGCTTCCGGGATAAATCGCAGATCAAAGAAATTAGCTGTGGAGAGGTATTCGGTACCATCAATAGCATCGTAGATCGACTTTGCTGTCTCTTTGGAAGAGAATGTGAGAACGGCGTAGTAGTAGCGGAGACGTTCAAGCTGATACTGACGAAGTGCTTGAGAATCGAATTCCGAGCCATCATCGGGCTTGATTATTGAGGATTTGATGTCTTCCTCATCGTCCTCTTCATCTTCCATATCCGAATCGCTGTCAACGTCATCGTCGTCATCATCATCGACGTTTTGCTCTTGTGTAGCGAAAATTTCCTTCGGCGGCCCTTCCATTTCCTCTCGTTCCATTCTTTCCTTGCCGAATTCACTAGGATATACTGCGACTTCCAGTACCCGGCCACCTGAAGGTAAGAAGCTAGAAAATACAGCCATCAGGTCTTCAGCTCTTATGTTGTCCCAATCTAGATTGACTACAGCTATCCGTGTTGAAACATCTCCCAGAGGGACTTCCTCCTTCTGCATGACGGGACCAGCCTCTTCAACGTTCTCGTCGTCAATATCACTATCCTCATCTGAAGAGCTTTCATCCTCTGAAGAGCTAACATCCTTGCCATGTCTCAACGGATCGTGTTTCTCTGCAACTCTTGCAAGTTCTTGTTGTACTGCGCCATCATCGTCTGCTTCGTCGGCTGAGACATCCTCATCGTCGAGGTCGAACTTTTCCTTCAATCGCCTCTCCTCAGCGGCATTGTCTATGGGTCGTCCGTACCTATCGACCTTGGCACGTCTCGTGAAATCTTCGTTTCGGAACTTCTGTGTAAAGCGTTTGTCTAGCTTGATCTTCTGCTTCTTGCTTGGCAGGCGATATCTTGGGTCGGACTGTATATTAGCAAATCGTGGGTCGCTTATTCGAGTGCCGCCATTATCGATGACTTTGCGCCGCTTGGCGGATGGTTCAGACATTTGATAACACCCTGGTCATTCAAGACATTCGCTGTGTTGGTTCAGAATTTTGCACTCGTTGATCAGGCCGCACGACCATGCTGTGCTGAAAATTGTTGCAGCAGTTGGAGATTGCAGTTTATGCCAACCAAAAAAAGTTAATGGAGATTCACTTTTTTGCCGTACGTCTTGGTGGGTCCCAGATTTAACCGGGCATTTAAAGACCCTGCTTTGAAGGAAGTGGGACCTGCGGTGACGATCTAAAAATCTTTTGGTGGGCTGGCTCCAACTAGTCCAGCCGATTCATCAATACAACATCTGAGCTTCCCAAGCCCTTGAACATTTGACCACTATTTGCTATACAACCAGAAAACAATCTCGAAGAACGTCTAAAGCACAACCTAAGGTTTCACTAAGTTGCAGATAGGCCACGGGCACTTCCGACAACGCTGCCATATACCTAGGGAGCTACCTAGAACAAAATGGTTGTGGGTTCTTGTCTGATTACAGGGTGAGCTTCCTGCTGTCGTATACATACCTCAAGCTGATTAGATGGTAGTGGTGTTGGTTACATCGGTTCATTTACGACTCTTGCTCTTCTCGAATCAGATTACGAAGTCATCATCGTCGACAACCTCTACAATGCCTCCCCAGAAGCACTCAACAGAATAGAGCTCATCTGCGGCAAGAAGCCTGCCTTCTACAATGTCGATATGACAAATCAGAAAGCTCTGGAGGACGTCTTTTCGAAGCATCCAGCTATTGATAGTGTCATCCATTTCGCTGCTCTGAAAGCTGTTGGAGAATCTGGTGAGATTCCGCTGGATTACTACAAAGTCAACGTACAGGGCACACTTACTCTGCTCACCGCAGCTAAGAACCACGGAGTGACAAATATTGTCTATTCCTCTTCGGCCACTGTCTATGGAGATGCTACTCGGTTCGAAAACATGATTCCAATTCCTGAAGAATGTCCTCTAGGTCCCACGAATCCCTACGGCAACACGAAATTTGCTTCCGAACTCATGATTACAGATCATATTAACGCAGAAAGAACAAAGGCGAACAAAGCCGGCAAGTCGGACGATGCTGCCAAATGGAACGCAGCTTTACTAAGATACTTCAATCCTTGTGGCTCGCACCCAAGCGGCATTATGGGTGAAGATCCAGCAGGTGTGCCATACAACCTCCTTCCACTCCTCGCGCAAGTAGCTACAGGCAAGCGGGAGAAGCTCCTTGTTTTTGGTGACGATTACAAATCTCACGACGGAACCGCCATCAGAGATTATCTCCATGTTCTCGACCTAGCACAAGGTCATCTGTCGGCTCTCAATTATCTTAGATCACATCAGCCAGGTGTACGAGCCTGGAACTTGGGGACTGGTCGCGGAAGCACTGTCTTCGACATCATCAAGGCATTCAGCAAGGCTGTTGGCAGAGATCTACCGTACAAAGTTACCGATCGAAGAGCTGGGGATGTGCTGGACCTGACTAGTAATCCTACTAGGGCGAACAAGGAGCTAGGGTGGAAAGCAACACGAAGCATGGAAGACGCATGCGCTGACCTGTGGAGGTGGACAGAAAATAACCCCGAGGGCTACCGACAGCAGCCTCCCAAAGAGCTACTCGAGCGACTGCAGAAGATGAAGGCGGAGGGCAAGGTTGCTATGCAAGATACGTAGGAGCTGCATAACCTTGGTAGAGGACTAGCACAAAGTTATTGAAGATACCCACGATACAATGAATGGATGGTTTTTGAGATTAGCTGAACATAGGCAATAGATTTTGTACAGACAAGCAAGATATTCGGCCGTCTGGGCATCCCACTTAGGAGCTCGAGAAAGAAGCTTTCCTCGGCATGCGGCCGATCACTGATCGAATTGTTGTAGCTGTTGTTGTTTTATCGAACCCAATTCTGTTCTTTGGTAGACAGACGCGAAGTCATGTGAGATCGAGCTAAAGAGTGCAGCTGCGCTGTGCAGCGGGCTCATGGAAGAACGCCTTTTCATTGATTTTTATTACTGTCGTGAGAACCCCTGTGGCATAGGTAATCTTGGAAACCTGACAAGTGCTGTCAGCATCGCTGAACATGTTGAGAGTCGTGTGTACACTCTCATGATGTCGCAAGCGCCACATCTACCCATTTCGTTCTCTCACGGCTGACCGTTTCTCTTCTGCTGTTTGTACATGAACTTGCCACGCGCATTACGCTGCTATGCCTGGTCTACCTTGTGCGTCGATTCTCGATACATTTCGCACTAGACTGACCTTCTCCAGCGAGTATTGACCTTGACCAATGTATCGAACAACTCTACAGAAAGCAACTTCTTGCTGAACCTCTCATTGAAGCAATATGCGCCAAAGCAAAAGAAATGCTCATGAAAGAGAGCAATGTCGTCCATATCTCTGCTCCTGTCACTGTGGTCGGTGACATTCACGGCCAGTTCTTCGATATGCTAGAGATCTTCAGGATCGGCGGGTTTTGTCCAGATACCAATTATCTATTCCTAGGTATGCTAGACCTCTCACAAAGGGCAGTGGGACGAGATAGGAACAAATAAGGCGCCCGGATCGAGCTCAGCTAACGGATTGTACTCGCAGGAGACTACGTCGATCGAGGCCTCTTCAGTGTCGAGACCATTTCTTTACTTGTATGCTTGAAGCTCAGATACCCACATCGTGTACACCTGATTCGGGGCAACCACGAATCTCGCGGCGTAACGCAATCCTACGGCTTCTACACAGAATGCGCACGAAAGTATGGTAACGCCAACGTGTGGCATTATTTTACAGATATGTTCGACTTTCTCACCTTGAGTGTGGTCATCAATAACCAGATCTTTTGTGTTCATGGAGGACTATCGCCGAGCATACATTCAGTTGACCAAATCAAGATCATTGACAGATTCAGAGAGATACCACACGAGGGGCCAATGGCGGATTTAGTCTGGTCGGACCCAGATCCGGAAAGAGATGAATTTTCGCTGTCACCGAGAGGTGCTGGATATACATTTGGCGGTGACGTTGTTAAGAAGTTTTTGGGAGTCAACAGTATGTCTCACATACTTCGAGCACATCAGCTGTGCCAGGAAGGATATCAGGTTTTATACGATGATCGATTGAGCACTGTGTGGAGTGCACCGAACTATTGCTATCGATGTGGTAACTTGGCCAGTGTGCTCGAAGTTAGTGATGCTGGAGATCGACATTGGAATGTCTTCGATGCTGCACCCGAGAACGATGTCCACCGCGAACAACAGCAACTACAGCAGCAGCAACAACAAGGGAAGGATGGCAACAATCCAATCGCTGATTACTTTCTCTAAAAAGAACAACTCGGCAGGTTTTCCCGCAAAATTCGAAGCCAGTTTTCATGCAAACTTAGCATGTAACACCCATACTACTATCATTCGGCCGATTCTTGGGCAAGAAGGTACCAATCATTTCTTTGGCCAGTCTTTTGCAATCTCAAAAGACCATTCGAACGTGAGATGCGCCACCTTGTCATCATCAACGAATCTTGATACAGCGTCGTAACGTCCTCGAACAAGCATGCCAGATGGAGCTTCTTCCGCAGCAAAGGATTTCTCGTGTACTGGTCTGTCGGTTGTATTCGGTGGGAACGAGCCAATCATCTCCTGATCTTTGCCGACAGGAATGCCTTTTCGCTTGACTTGCTGGATATATTTCAAACCTGAGAGCACTTCGTGCTGGACAACAAAGGTAGCCTTCATCTGGTATGTGCTGCCTTCTTTGATGATGAAGGGTTTGTTCTTGAGCGTTTCGAGCGCACCAGGCTGTGAAACATCAATGACGATGTCGGGTCGTCCTTCAACATGCTGAAAGAGTTAGTATGTATGTGAGATGGAGTGTGAGGGGTGTTTACAAGTGTGAGAGCTTTGATGATGCATCTGCGAGGGTCATTCGGATTTGAGACAGATTCACCTGTGCCCAGACCAAGCGACTTTTTCCATCTATTCAAGGCATCGTCGTCCTGATCTATAGTGCGCCATGTCAGTGGTGAGTGGGCTGATGTAAAACGTAGAAATAGACTAGATCCGTGGCTCGTGCTCTCCTAGCCGGGGGATTTTGGCTGCGAGTTGAATTCAGAAGATTACAACGTGTTTATTGCAGAGCAAGTCGAACAGGTGTCTTTCTTTTCGCTTAACATCGAGAAGGATCTGTTGTTTTCATGTGTCAAACCTACCTAGTTTCTGGTATTCTTCCATCGTCTTCTTCTCACCGACTTTGAAGCCGGGAGTACCTTCGGCTTGAAGATCATCGGCCATGGCGAAACGTATGCAGGCTGTATGGATGAATTATGTGTTGAATAACTTCTGGCGCTTTAAGTCCTGTTGTTACAGCAGATTATGTTGTTTTAACAGTATGGGTTGGATAGTCGTTGAGGGGCTCGATCAAACAGAGAAAGTCATCACAGGCTGAAGTCAAACAGTGGGGCACAACGACGCCAAGAGCTTCACAGTGCAGGTCACATCTATTTGAATGCCGCTGCCATGTGGTCAACGACCTTAAGCAACGCATTCACCAGGCAAGGGAAGGTGCTTTGAGCACTTTGATTCAAGAGATGTCTTGCTACTCAAGATGTAATTAGGAACTTCGCGTTCCAATTAGAATCAAAATGACAGTTGCGAAGCAGAAGCGCGTTAGTTGTTGATTTGAAGCATCATGTCTTGTTGATATCTTCATGGAACGAAGATGAAGTGAGCACTTCCTCAAGGCGTAGTAAGACACCCCCTACCCATGTGTAAAGATACCGCACTCGTGGTCCGTGGATGCTGTCATACTTTCATGATGCGATTTACCTTGAAAACAAATTCCAGCCATTCTTAATACGGACCAGCCTCCTCTTAGCTCACCAAGAAGCTTCATCTTTCTCTCCCCGTACTCTCTGCAGGCACTTTTCCGCGACTCCATTCTCCTTGACGCGATTCTGGTTCCTTTCCTCGATAGACCTGTCGCAAGCTTCGTGTCCTTTCTGTCACTCCTTCGTCGACCAATATCGAATTCAAGTGTTGCGATCATTCAACTTTGCGCGCTCGACGTCATCGCAAACTCGTTAGGCGTCGCAAACTCTTCTGAATGCCTTCTCCCAGCATCCATTATCTTACAACGCAAGACAACACATCTGGGTACACATTCACCAACATGTCGCGAACACTACCTGATAAACGAAATCCACTTTTGCCAGTCGATGTCGCGCCGACACGTAAGATCGCATGAACGCGCATTCAACAATGGCTAACATGAACAGATGAGGAGCTTCTCGAGCGCAGACGGCTGGGGCGTACAAAACTATCAGTGAAACCAGGGCAGATAAACACGTCGAACGCGACGAAATCTGAGAACCTGGGGCCTGTGGAATACGCGCATCTACGAGCGCCATTGCCAGAGGACTTGGCTGGCTCAGAAATCTTTGCGCCGCAAGCTGGTCAACCACATCCACAAACTTATTTTCTGATGGTACGCGTTCAGAACACACGACCTCGTCAGGGCTAACGCGCATATAGCGACGAAGCAGAGACGGATTCGTTAGTGCGACGGGCATGTTCAAGATCGCTTTTCCTTGGGCTCGTCACGCGGAAGAACGAGCCGAACGCGAACATCTTAAGACATTGGAAAGCACAAGTTCAGATGAAATCGCAGGAAATGTGTGGATTACCCCAAGCGCTGGTAAGCACTGTACTTGTCATGGGAGACACATAATCTGACGGTGCGCAGCATTGGAACTAGCAGAGGAATACGGTCTTACCCATTGGATAAACGCGCTACTAGATCCCGAAGAGATTTCGCCTAGCCCGACGAGCGCACGAAAAAACATTGCTGCACCGCCAAAGTTCGAAAAGCCAATCCAGATGAAGGATATCAAGCTTTCTCCG
>Ga0115841_10006_pt1 | contig 15140 bp, 12 predicted proteins | sample InSIn5SAF170_2_FD_83855 | JGI IMG/M metagenome (GOLD analysis project Ga0115841, IMG submission 83855) | reverse complement strand
AAAAAAAAAAAAAAAAAAAAAAAAAAAAAAAAAATAAAAAAAAAAAAAAAAAAAAAAAAAAAAAAAAAAAAAAAAAAAAAAAAAAAATACAAAAGAGATTTGTTTTTCTAAACTCTGAAATGTTTATGAAACCAGCCTTTTTGTTATAGTCATAAATTTTTGTTCAGAACAAGTAAACTTAACAAATTAAATTTCAGCCTCATTTACTGCATGTTCCAACGCTTTCCAAACGGCTAATAACTCATTATTCGACTTAAAGAAACGGGATACCCTAAAACTAATCTAATAAACCCAATGCAATTTCAAACTAACCAAAACTTTATTTAGAATGTTCGAACCGTTACTTCAAACGACAGCTTAAGTCAACAAAGGTTAAAGAAAAAGATGTAATAACTTTACAAAACTTCCCTCGGCTCATAAAAGCGTCTACCTCAAATTTTTGCCGACAAAATTAAATTTTCAAATTTCATCTCAAAAGGTGTTTTATACTTATAAGAAGGATGATGAAAAGCTCCCGACAGATACCCATAAACTGACCTTGATCATCTTTGTATATCTAATTTTACAAATGCTCGTAATTGCTGAAAAGCACGATTTCCAATCTTCAGGGAAATCCGTTTTTCCCTAGTCGAGAAAAAGTAATATAAACGAAAATGGGGGAACAATTCTTCGAATGGAATCAAGTCCTAAAGTCGTCAATATCGGACTAAATTTTTTATGACAAGGGGATACTCATAAAAGGTTTCAACTGAAAGACTCCGGGATTGGAAAACACTCTTTCCCTATTTCGTTTTATCCAGTATCTGACGCTATAAAAAAAAAAAAGGAAATCAGCTAAGAGAGTGTGTCGGGGAATGTCAATTCGGATTGACTTATATTCGCAGAGTAATGCGAGTGATGCCAGAACTGTGTTCACGTCCCTTTGTGCCTAAGAAACGCTTTTCGAAAATTTCCGAATCATGCTCTTGCATTTTCCAAAGTTTCGTTTAAATTATTCAATGAATTTTCTCGCCGGAGAAATGAAAATTTTGAAATTCTGAAAGTTACCGATTTTAATTTACATATCCGTTCGAGTGAATGCATAAATAAGTCTTTATTTTAAAAAAAAGTGGATTAACATTTTATAAATAATCGAATGAATAAATAATTAAAGAGAGGAGAGTCTAATTTGGATTTAGGATTCTACGTTTTGTCGAGGAAAGACGAGCCAAACCGCTGCCACCACTTTCCTGATGAAAACTGTCATTTACTAAATTCACGATGCTAGATCCCCAACTTCTTCATTCGTTCTTAGCAATTACATTAATTGCCAACGTCAAAATGGTGCATTATGTTTGATATTTGCAGTTTTCTCCTTTACGTGCTGTTTTGAAAATTGGGGATTCGGAATCGACTGAACAGGGATGAAAACCAAGAAGATATGGCACAACAATGGGAACTCAAACATTGGTGTCGATGAAATATTAAAGAAAAACATTTTGGCCTAGGGAGTAGTGGAAAAAAACCAGACCCTCTAAGGTTCGAATCGTTCTGACGATCTTCGAGCAGCTTCAGGAGAAGTAGAAGAGCGTGTAAAGGCGTTATGACCAACATCGCAAGAATAAGAAGAAGTGGACGAATTTGCAATAACATTTCTCGAAGAGGTTAAAAAATCCACATATAAAATGTGAGCAGAAAATGAAAGTTAAAATTAATTAGCCCCTTCTGTGAATCGACCCAATTATTTTTTCGCCAGAAAAGGGCTTTGTTTTGTCGTCCCTTTCAAGTTCAACGGAACTAATGAAAAGAAAAAACAACGATTTCTAAGAAATGAAAATGCAATTGCATTATTATTTTTTAAGATGAAAGAAATGATTTTTTCTTGTCCATTTTAAAGGGTTCTAAGGACGATGTCTAGGTCAAATGGTGTTCCTAACCTTTTCTTAAACAAATAGAATTTACTACGGGATGTACGAGTTGCGCCACTGTTGGATACGTAAATTGCGCGATAAATAATTATGTAGAATTGCGACAGGAAAAAGGTAAATTTTAAAAAAGCCAGACGGCTTGGAAGTCCAGGCCTCTTGTCAAGAGATCATCGTGCATTGCAAAACCGGTGCCGAAATTGCGTGCCGTGTCATGGCCACTATGGAAGTAGGTGAAGCCACAAAATTTGACTTCTCCCTTCCTGGGCCATTTCATCTCTTAGGGCCACTAGTTGGATTCGGTATTTTTTAGCGTCCCGGGTAGCCCCTGTACCGCTTCTGGGCCGTTGAGACTCCTCACATTCCAGATTCCGAAAAATCAAAGTTCTTTCCAGTAGCATGAATTGTCGTCGTTTGAATCCGCCCAATTTCTTTGGTTTCGGAATCGCAACTTCTCTCAACATTCATACTGTACTTAAGGCATGGGCTTTTTTTCTCCGCCAAAACTGACAGAAATGAAATTTTAATACTCCAAACATTTTTAAGAGTTCGCTAAACTTTCCTTATTCAACATCAATTTAAAACTTTAACAAAATCCCCGACATTTTAAAACAAGAAAATATCAACAAGTGCAACACTATATCACAAGAAAAGACATGTCTTAGACGTAATTAAAAAAGAAACATGAACTAGAAACAAATTTTGAAATTCTCAGAAGACGTTTTTCAAACTGTCTCTGACAAGAGGAAAAAAACATGTGTCCTACAAGAAAATGAGAAATAGGTCGATATCCTTTCATCTCATCGTCTTGCGTTCCTTAATTGAATTCTTAATCGGATAAGATTTTCTTAAAGAGGTCAAGAAGGCCTTTTGTTTTTTAAAAAACCAGAAAACTCACTGCCTGGCCTAATTTGTTTTGAATATTAATCTTAACTGCAGCAACTAAAAAATCAAGATTCAAGATTTTATTACAAAACCTATCGCGGTTTCCCTAGTAAGCCAGGACGGCCTTGGCAACATTCGCGACTAAAACTCTAAAAAAAAAAGATAGGGAGTCTCGCGTATGCAAACTCACGAAGGAAGTGGAACTTCCGCGGCGCGACCTCGAAAATTTTGCTCGTTTTTAAAATAACCATTTAAAAAAAAAATAATGTGGCGAAATGTGGGTTTCCACATTTTACTATCAAATTTTGCGTGTTAACAGCCACAAAAACTCATACTCGTAAATATAACCATTTTTATGAAAAGGGCCGAAATTGAAAAGGCCTTTTCATTTTCGGCCCTTTTCAATTTTTAAATTTTTTTTCGGCCCTTTTTATTTTCGACCCTTTTCATTTTCGGCCCTTTTTATTTTCGACCCTTTTTCTTTTTCGGCCCTTTTTATTTTCGACCCTTTTCATTTTCGGCCCTTTTCATTTTCGACCCTTTCCAATTTTTTAATTTTTTTCGGCCCTTTTTATTTTCGTCCCTTTTCATTTTCGGCCCTTTTTATTTTCGGTCCTTTTCATTTTCGGCCCTTTTCATTTTCGGCCCTTTTTATTTTCGGTCCTTTTCATTTTCGACCCTTTTCAATTTTTTAATTTTTTATCGGCCCTTTTCATTTTCGGCCCTTTCCAATTTTTTAATTTTTTTCGGTCCTTTTCATTTTTGGCCCTTTTCATTTTCGGCCCTTTTCATTTTCGACCCTTTTCAATTTTCCAATTTTTTAATTTTTTATCGGCCCTTTTCATTTTCGGCCCTTTCCAATTTTTTAATTTTTTTCGGTCCTTTTCATTTTTGGCCCTTTTTATTTTCGGCCCTTTTCATTTTCGACCCTTTTCAATTTTTAAATTTTTTATCGGCCCTTTTCATTTTCGGCCCTTTCCAATTTTTTAATTTTTTTCGGTCCTTTTCATTTTTGGCCTTTTTTATTTTCGGCCCTTTTCATTTTCGGCCCTTTTCATTTTCGACCCTTTTCATTTTCGGCCCTTTTAAAAAAGGGCCCGTGTTAACAGCCACAAAAACTCATACTGGTAAATATAACCATTTTTATATAATATTTTGCTATTAAATTTTGCATGTTAACACCGGGTTAACAGATCTCAATCCATAAGAAGTTCCACTTCAAAAACCCCTTTACGTTAAAGGAAGTAATAAATAATAAAAAAAATCGTTGTGAAACAAAACTGCAACTAAAAAAGAGGAAAACGTTCTAACGATTTCCTCATTTAAAGGGAATATACAAGACAATTTAATATGTGAAGACAGATACATACACACACCCGCTGACTCGTTTATTTTTAGCGTTTAGACGAAAATATTTTCCTCTTTACTAGCTCGATCCTCCTCTTCAGATTTCTAATAAATTCCAAAAAATTTGAAATGAATATTTTAAAAGAAAACGGTTTTAATTCGTAAAGGGCGGTTACGATCCCACAAAATATGAGATATAAAAGGAATTTGCTAGACAGTGAAAGAATAGGGCTTATCAGCATGAGATCGAGAGGATTTCCCTAGCGGGAAAAAGAAAAGCGGAAGCTTTGGGCCTTTTGGCTATGTGAATGGTTTTGAGTTTGGCAGAAGCAAACAAAAGCTTTCAGTCGCGACACAAGCCGTATATATTTTTAAAGAAATATATAATAGAAAAATTTATCAAAAATTCTTTGAGTTTTTTATATTGTGAAAACTTTTAGTGATTTGAATGTAAATAGAAAACTCGAGAAAAAATAAGGACTTGAAAAGTCATTTTTGAATCCTTCGCGCGAATTTGGAATGCTTTGTGCGCGAGGAATTTCGCGAGAAAAATAACGAAGTCGATGGGAAAGGGAAAGCGAGCGTTATTGAAGATACAATAACAGTGGAATTTTTTTCTGGAATCATTTAACTGGGAAAGTATTGCACTTTTTTTAAATTCCAAGGTAAAATCCACGCGGGAATGAATTCTATTTCGGAGAATTTTGTGAGGGGTCCGCTATAGAGCATTTTAATTAAATTTCTAATTTATTTTTCACTGACTATGACTGAATGCCAGTTTAGCTCTTATAATGGCAGCGATCAGTCTTATGATTAAACTTTCTAAAATTTTTGATTTGTCCATATCAAAAATGGACTTCTCACTGTTCTACAATATTGCTAGATTGCATCCATTTCGAAACCGTGTAGTAAAAGGCACAGCAACTTGATGCTGACGGCAGATCAATTAAAACCACATCAAATACAAGATTTTCCTTATCTAATTAAATCTCCATCTTCCCCAAAACGTAATAACGAAAAATCATTTCCTTACGTCACCATAAAATGATAAACTAAGTAAGTTGTATAAACTAAAAACATCAAAATTAATCCGAAATTCATCCTCTATTAAAATGTTTCACATATAGCGAATCTGGTCCGAATAAAGTAATATCCGGTAGTTATTACATCATCAAAACTTTCCATTTGATTAAGAATTCACACATTCTCAGAAACGAAATGAGGTTGAAAAATAAAGGAAGCAGGAATATCCGCAAATATTAATAAATATTGTAGATAGGGACCGACGATTTATATTTATTTTACATTTACACCGGATTAGCTTTTGAAAAGGGAAGTTTGGTTCATTTCAGCGATAAATTGAAATGATAAGTTAATATGAGGACGAAATTTCAATAAAATCCAGCTTTGGCATTTAAAATCCAAACTCGAAAAAAAGATATTGCTGAGGATAAACTTGGTCATAATGATTGAAACAAGCACAAGTTCTAGGGTCAAACTCGAGCCCGATCTAGCTGTCTCGAACTCCCCTCCTACGATTTCACTGCGCAGGTTGACCCAGCCATAAGCTAGACACGGGAAATTAACGTTAATTTTCGTTGTGGACATGGAACCTTATAATATTGACGTCATGACTGAATATAGACTTCAGGTCTAGCTGTGGTCATCTCACTAAAAGAGCATGTTAAAGTACCTCTTTCTGCAACTGATGTAGAAATCTAGCTTAAGATCCTTATTTAATTAATAAAACGAATTGAATCAGTAAAAGCGTTTGTGCCTTATATTCACATTTAGTTACAGCTCAACTTGACTCTCAACTGTCGGCTTAAGAAACTGACGGTCAAGTACGGCTAAGATTCCGTGTATTTCATTCGTTCAGTAGTCTCTCAGATGCAAATAGCCATTAAGTTTGCAAATTTGACGCAGAGCTGGCACTTAAGGAATTCGACCGCCGGCTAAGTTCATGATATCGTATCAAGTTCCTCACCTCGGGGAAAGCACTCCTATCCTTCTAAATGCGAATTTTGATATCTTAAGTGTGTTCTCATATATCTCATTCAATCACCACCCAATATATTTAAATACTCAAACTTTCCTCATCCTCTTTTCGGCGATGGTAGCTCAACATCCATCACGTAAAGTGAAATGAATCTTAAAAAGAAAATATCTCTCGTAAAAAACTTACCTCTCTGATTTCTTTTACAACAGCAATATAAAAATATTAAAAAAAAAAAGAAGGAAAACCAAGTAGTGCGTGGCATTTATTAGTATTTTATTTTCATTTTTTCCCTCAAGAGTTACAAATTACCCCTGTCGCCCGCAATGGTTTCTTTTTCCTTAAAAAGAACCATCATCAGCCTTATGTCACAGAAAAAGAACTAGCTTTCATTTCTCAATCCTCGGATTTTTCCCTGATTAACAGCAGTAGTCGTACTAAATGACCGCATTCCATTTACTTCTTTCCACAAGGCTGTCTGGACATGCACGAAGTCTTGATCTCGACTTTCTCCAATTTTTCTTTCCTCATTTTTTTCTTTCCCTTCCACATAAACTCCATCGAACGGAATGCCATTGTGTTTCTTCAATAGTTCACGAAAATTCCCACATGGGGAAATGGAGAGAGATTTTCGGTTTGATTTATTGCTGACATGTCCTTGTCGACCTCATTGATAAAATGAGCTTCGTTGAATTTTTTTGAGTTGTAAAAAAAAAACCAGAACCGCAAGTCGTAAAGAGAGCTACCAGTGATAAGTTTTTGATCGAAGGGACGGAAAAAAAAACAAACAAAAGTTTTTTGCAGATATGTAAAAAGGAAAAGTTACGATCGGCCGTGACCCTTATCCTTATCACAAGAAAAGGGTAAAATTGGTTTAATAGTCAAAATAAATATTTTAACATGATGAAAGTGCAAAAAATCTGACATTTATCACTGCACTTATGAATATTTTAGCAGCTAAATTTGAAAGATGAATTTTTAATCAGTTGTCACTCATGAATTATTAATTTTTATCCTCTGAGGGAATTTAAGATCAAATTCATACCCAGCGAATTTTTTTTATATAATTAAATAAGAGACGTAATCGCAAAGGAGATTATTTTAAAAGAACAGCGTCAAGCTCACGAGCAATCATTTTCCTCATTCATAACAGCACAGATCAAATATCTGATATTTTATCCTGGATAATTTAATTAAGAAAAGAAATCAAACAATTTAAAAAAAAATAAAGTTATTCCTTTTTCAACATTTTAGGAAGAATACGAGAAGAATAAATATGAAACAAATTCAAACATCAAGTCCAGCCCACATGAAAAACTCAAAAAAAAAAATTTTTTTTTCCGACAGTCGACAGTATATTCATGGATCCCCGAATACCACTGTAAACATCCATTAATTTTTAACGATCTTAAAACAAGTTTTATCTTTGTTTGTTAACATTGTCAAATCTGGATTTGACGGAATTTTATTTTCTTAAAACCTTAAAAATTCATGAAAATCATGGAATCATGAGTTCCGTGCTCGGTTGGTGAGGTTTTATCGAATTCACTTAACTCGAGAGGAGAAAGCGTAATCGTAAGGCTCGACAGCTTCGTTTTCATCAAGAGAGTGAAGCAGATAGAAAAAAATTTGAACAGGACAAAGTAATTTAGATCCACATAGAAATATTATTACGAAATATATGTATATTGGAGGAATGCTCGAGAAGTTACCGCTTGGGATTCGAATGGCAATATGTTTCCCTTTCTCAAAGCAAGTCTTCTTCCGTTGGAAATGTCTTCTAAAATCCGTTTACAATTTAGAGGGTTTTCGTGCAATAAGGGTCAATCTACATAGGGAATCCAATGGTTTTATGGCTTCTTATGCTTCTAGGGCTACAAAGGCATTTAAGCCCGACAACCTGGCTGCATTATCAACTGGTGTATAATCTGGTGAGATCAAAGGCAGGTTCTGGCTGAGAAGACGCACTGGTGGTGACATTCGCTCCTCTTCAAAGTTGCAGTCGAAGCTGCGGTCCAACATCCAATATTCGACATTAGCGATCGGCGATTGAATCTTCTTCATCAATGTCCTCTCCTCACCACAGCGATTTCAGCGTTACGCCTTGATAATTTACCAAGAGGACAATTTCCTGGACAGTGGATGATTTTCAAATTATGGTCTCCCCCTCGATTAAAACCATTTCTTCAGCTTCTAAATTTAATGCTACTCACGAGACACATAACTAACCGAAGCATTTAATTGCATGGCTAAATATTTTCCAAACCTTTTCAAATTTCCTAATAACATCAAATGAAAATCATTCACCGGAAATGCATTTCACCGATTGCAAAAGCATCAAATCGAGCTTTTACGACCAGGAAATGTTAATAACCTAACTGGATATTCAACCGAGCGAAATCGACCTGAAATTTGTTAATTTCTTCCTTTGCCCTCCCGATCATTACTGGGAATTACGGCCTGGACCGTAAGGGAAAATACAGCCGGGCAATAAGCGGCTTATAGAAAAGTGCTTAAAACTTTCCTTTTGTGTAAAATAATGCTTTACGAGGAAGTTAATATTAATAATTTGATATGACCGGTTTTGGGTGGTTCGCCTAACTATTGGCGGATAGACCACACTATGGTCATCCACAACGTAAAATGTTTCTGTTTTAAAAAAAAAATTAAGATGCCACTAGTTTTTTAATCGGATCTAACTAGAAACCAATTATGTCCCTTGATTATTTATATCTTAAGATAAAACGCTTGGATCTATATTTCCAAAGGATTACTGGTTTAATAAATGAATTAAAACTTCTTTTTAAATTAGTTACCCTACGTTCAACATATATTCACCCCCTTTAATTAATCGGTTACCAATATTGATTATTTATAAAAAATATTCTTAATCTCTACTGTTCTTAATGTCCACTAATAATAGTTTATATATCTCGCGCACTTTTTATGGCAATTACTTTCGATAATCCCGTTGTACTTTAATGTCACTAATATTATCGGTTAATGATGGTTATTCTTGATGCTTTGAATTCAATTTAAACTTATCGATTGTCATCGACTGAGGTAACGAACGAAGATTTCTGGTCTTCATTCGGATAAATTGTTTAATGAAGATTTCTGGTCTTCATTGGATAAATTGTTTAATGAAGATTTCTGGTCTTCATTGGATCATGGAACAACTATATGAACAAACGAACATTTCTGGTGTTCATTTGGGTAAACATGAATAAACGAATATTTCTGGTATTCGTCGGATAATTTGAGGATTTGAGTTTTTTAGGAGTTTTATGTGACTTGTTTCCGTCCAAGGAAGAAGTGAATATTCTCCCGAATTTCTTTCTTTATATATGTTTTTCTGCATTCTTTTGTTGTAACCCCAAATTGAAATATGTAATCCAATTCCTCAAATGGCCACGTATCCAACTTAAGATCCTTGTCCACTTTCTTAATACCTCCAAATTCTCCATTTTAAGTTATTCTGACCTGTTGCTCCTTTATTTGACTTATTGGAAAATCTGCGGTTCCATAAGTGCAAATTCCTCCTCCATTTTCATTATTGCGTACCGATAACCTTATTAGCATATGCTTACTCCGTTATTTTTAAAAATCACTAATTTCAATTTTCTACCACATAATTCAATATTAATAGCGCGAAACACTATTTGCCACTTTTAAACGCGAAATTCCTTCGTTATTATTATTATAGAAAAAACTGTAAATGTCACGTACACCCGAAAGCTCCATATACAGACTAGTTCTACTTTGGAGTATACGAACATGCCTAGTCTACATTTAGTAGGCTCAATTCTCAGGTTGCATTTGCATAACCTGAGTTTTGTAGGCTTAATATTCGCATGATTATATCAAATTATAAAATCATAAAATCATTTTCTTTATAGATTCTATTTAAAGAGTATTATTGATTGAATGTACGTTACGAAATATTCTCTTAGGGTTCGACAATATCCCAATCGTATAAATCAAATTTACAAATGCTCAATGTTTCCCCACATTTACTCGGGATAGTCAATAACACAGTTAAATTGATTTAATCAAGTGTTGTATACAGATCTTGGAAATGACTTTTCATCGAGCTGCCCGGGAAAAAGTATTTCCGTTCGAAGAAGTAATTTCGATTTCCGCAAAAGGAAAGCAACTTAATGAAACATAAAAAAAAAAAAAGAAACTTCGATTGTCGAAAAATATGAAATAATATAAGAGAAAATAAGTCACAGCTGGAAAATCTCGCTCTTGTTTCATTTTAACCGATCGTAGAGCTCATAAATCAGATGCAACAGAACCCAATAACCGAGGGAAACTTAACGGAGGAAGAACAGTGATTCAGAAATGTATTCGGGACTTAAAACAATGAACTTGCAAGGGATAGGCGAGACCGCGACCTTTTTCCAACTTTTCACACGAATATGCATAGAAGAGATTTCTTAGATTTGTGTAGTTGAAATTTCTCGACTAGAAAAAAATCGTTTTGATATATTCTTATCGTGCAATTGATATTTTTCCACAGTTGATTGAATTAAATTAAATCTGTAACGGATTTCTTTCGCAATTTTTAGTCAAGCGTGAAGGAGATGGAAAAATCAATAGAGTGATAAAGGCATATGAAAAAAATGGAGCTGCAAGATTGTGCTTTAGCGCTATAATCCTTAAACTATGTTAGTTTAAATCTCTCCAAGTATTTTTTTTTCGGAGATGTAACGATCAAACATCGAGAAAACGAATTGGAATGAACAAAAACAATGAATTTTGTTACGATTACAAAGCTTCAGCATTATAGATTAGGACAACACTACAGAGAAAACCCACTTCATTTTCTTTAGCCATTATTACACCTTTATGAAAATAAGTGATCACTAAATTTTTAAAAAACCCACGCTGCTGCAATTTTCCCTCAACAAAATGCAACGCATTGCCGTAAAATATTTCATCCGCTTTTCATTTATTATTAAACAACAACACGTGAAAACCCCAAGCTTTTCCTCATCTAAAATGTAAGGATTCTTACTTCGCCATTTCAAAGCTCGAAAACCTTTAAAAACCTACGAAGAGAAGCTGATATCTTAATCTCTACCCCGATTCTATCAAAGCCTCCCGCTTTCAATTTTCACATTCTGTCAATTTGCCGAAACAAGTCAAGCAGTAACCACGAACATTATTGCTTTACAACACACTGCAACAAAGAGAGAGTCAGAGAAAGCAAAAGATGTTACAAAGCTAACATCATTGGAATAAATTAATTCGCCTGTGGATTCATTCACGCATCATTAGCTTAAACACCAAAAAAGCAATAACTTTTCCACCCGCTGATTTAAAAATACGAGTTAAAACCCGTTTCCCAGTCGTTTTTAGAGAAAACTAAAAGTATTTCATGTTTAACCGTGTCATTTCAACTCTTCCCTGAAGCGAATAAATTACTTGCCTCGACTCTTCATTGACATATCCGGATGAAAATAAACATATATTACCTTTAGCCCGGAAGGAACTTCCTACAAAGAGATAAAACCCCGTACTCGCTTCGTTTTTGTATTGTAAACACTATTTTCAAAGTGGGAAAATAATCGGATAAGCTTAACAAATACCAAGAAATTGCATTCGTTTAATACTTCAAAATTAAAAAGAATTACAGCAGTTTTGTCATGGCTTAAAAAAAAGTCATTTTCATGGCCTAGGGAGGTTTTAAATGTGCTGTAATGCATTACAACTTCCATATTATTTCTTACAGTCTCGCTAGCATCAAAGTACACCCTACGGCGTATTTACTTCATCAACAAAACGCGAGCAGTGAGGATTTACTTATTTGCTTTTTATGAACCTTTTTTCTTGATTCTTTTTTCGGTGGATCCCTTATCTAGATTGGAGTGGTTTATTCGTAACATATAGAAAAAGGAAGGTTAAGGTCAATGGGAAATAAGATTGTGTGGATTTTTACATTTCAAAACCCTTTCTCTAATTTTTTGCAAAAAAATATAATTCAAGGAAAAGATTTTACTTATTCCGAAGAAAGTAGAAGTGATCATATTGAAGTACTTTAACTTAGGAAAAAATGAGGCTCAATAATAATAATTTTGGAAATGAAGATGTAATGCGAAAATAATGAGCAATCTGAGATGAGGAAATGTGTTAAAGGTGGAGATTTTTTATCGGAATGAGGGCGTTCATTTTGATAAATTCGATAAAAAAAAATGAATAAAGCTCTTGAAAAATACTTTTCTGTTTTTATTTCACTGAAATAATATTTGATTTCTTTTTAAGGTAAGCGTCGTGAAGCATTCAATTATATTTTCCTTTCTGACTCTTTTTGGCCAAATTTCCTCCGATGTCTCCTTTTTCTACCATTGTGCAATCCAAACTTCATTCTAATGTCTTTTCAATTATGCAATCTCATTTTCTTGCCACGCTTGCACTACAAAACAAATCTTATTCTCAAAAGAGCTCTTGGCTGCATTATCACTCTTCTCAAAGCCTAACGAACAACTTTGTGCACACGTTTCTCGACTTCCTTTCAACTGTCCTCTCAATAACCTATTTAATTAGTGAACGTTTGGATATTTACCTTTGCTTGCTCAATTTCGCAGTCCTTCCGTTGTCACACTCCTTAACAAATTCAATCTTTCATGAGTCAACGTCAAAATCTACTCCAAATAATATGATAATGTAAATCTTAATCCCATTAGAAACATCTAAAAGCTGTTTCGCACATTCGAAAAGATCAATTCATTCACGAAGTTTTAATCAAAGAAAATCGTTACAAAACAAGATATAAAAATAAAAAGAAGTCTTCCCCTACCTCCCTTACTTTTCATCATTCAAAATCTTTCTCGTTACTTTAATGCTCCTTTTATCGTATTTATTCCGTAAATTTTTTTTCCCGTACTCGAGAAACCGATATTTCATAATTTCCCAGAAGATTAGTTTTAATTGCATTTACTATGGAAATGAATGACCGGATTTCTCAATGTCGCCAAGTTAAATGAAAAGGAGTCCCAATTGACACAGCTAATATCCAACACGGAAAAGTTAACTCGGGTTCTTCGAGGAAGAAACATGCGATTCATGCTCAGAGGAAATACATATTCGATTAATCCAAAACAAACCTCTCCAAACGAAACAAGGTCTCTTTACTAACAATTGTTATTATTCAAGTGTGCCGCGTTTTTTATTACACTTTATCACGAAGAAATGAAATAAAAAAAGCAACAAGACGTCTGGTTTTATACCACGAAACAGATGACAAGAACCGCTCGAAAAAAAAGAAAAGTTAAGAAAAACGGTCGACTGAACTTAATGTAAAAAACCAATCCATCATTTTACTGTATTTTCCTTTAAAAAGAAAAATTTTCCTTCAAGGTCACAGAGATCTCTTACCAGTTAACATCATAAGCTAAACAGGACAATTAAATTACCTAGACGTCAAGGGAATCGCTCTCGACAAAACCACGTGACTTATTTTCCTTCCCTATTTAATAAGCACAAGGTCACACGGAATAATTTATGCTCTTCAATTAAGTAGAACAGTAAGTTGGCTTTTCCACGTAGCCAATCGGCCTAATCCTTGGAGAGTGATAAGACTGCTAAGGGTTGCGAAGGTACAAAATTGTCCGGTTAAGCCGATATGTCATGCCTGTAATTAGTTATGATCGATATATCGCTGAATATGAGAACTTTGCTAATTTAATGACCTATAGCGTTGAACAACGTAAGTAGGATGGATAATCTAAGTATTAAAATAAGCTTTGAATCTTTTCGCGAAGGTGGTTACACTTTATCGGTTTAACCAACCTTCATGCCCTTTACATCGCATTATAATTTAATATCCGACTTATCATTTTCTCTGAATTAGTGGACTTTCCAAAACGTAAGGTTGTCTCGATTCTTGGAAATGCTTTTTAGCTATAATTCTGCACGAAGGGAAAAGGCTATCAGCCAAAATGGCGCCACGAAGAGTTTGCCAAGGCTGAGCACTACTTTTGACGCTTTCCAATCCTTGTTCGGATAAACCTAATGATTGACTTAAGGTGGATGAAGTCCGGGCCTATCACCTGTTGATTGTTTTGACGAGATCCAGCGACTTCAAACGCTCACTTTGCTAGTTACAAACGACTACGTTCATGCTCCGACATGCTCTTTTTAATTATTTGGAACAATACCACTCAATCTAATCTGGCAGATGTCTTCATGCTGCAAAAGTAGGATCTTAGAACTATTTTATTTTTATAGCGTCGTGCGCATTGTAATGCAATTTTCGGGATCATAGAATTCTTATTTTGTATGCGCAATATATTCTATAACTGTTGCTGTATGTTCATAAACATAAATCTTCTCTCGGTACTGTGGGTGGTAAACATTCCTATCCTACAAGTCATGGTCATCTTCTTGCACCAGTTAATGTTTCTAAATCCAAGAAAGTTCTTTCAAATGATGTGTTACCCGTTGGCATTTCTTATTACAATCTTCTCTCGAAACCTATTACGGATCTCGATTTTAACAAATTTAAATCCCAGATCAAAGATTCACTTATTTCACTTGCCCCTTACAGTATTGATGAAGTTGTAACTCGTTTTTCTAGTGCGGGGATTTCGTCATAATTTTCTATCTTTTTGTTTTTGTCTCAGGTGTATCAGGGTTAAATCTTTTTGTATTGTTTTGTAAAACGTCGTCTAATGACATTTTTATGTTTTAATGGCGAAATAATAATAAAATAAAAATAAATAAAAAAATAAACGTTAAGGAGTTGTACCAAAGACTGATTTAAAATAACTGGCAACGTCCTAAACATCAACTAAACTGCCCCAGATTTTATTGAAAGTTAAGAAAAACTGGGTGGTGCATTTTTTTAATACATATACTGCCGAGTATGGTGAAAATGATGAAACATAAATACGTCGATGAAAAAGTAACGTATACCAAAAAAAAATACTATGTCAACATTTGGTACGATAGAAACGAATGAAGAAATAAAAACAAAACATTGTTACAAAAATAAAAGAAAA
>Ga0115841_10003_pt1 | contig 20207 bp, 19 predicted proteins | sample InSIn5SAF170_2_FD_83855 | JGI IMG/M metagenome (GOLD analysis project Ga0115841, IMG submission 83855) | reverse complement strand
TTCCATAGAGGCCGGCTGTTGGACACTACATCATTAGTGACATTGAGTTCGCCTAGACTGTCGGTTACGATACTGATGTCTAGGTTCGGGCGCCATACACCATCCACTGTAAGGTCACTGTCGACTGTAGCCGCACTATACAAAGCCGAGAGTGGTGCGGAGGATGTTAATGTGGAGGGATGTTTTGACTGCTGCATACGAACATCAGCCGGGTCATTCGCGCTGTTTTGGAATTGGGCCGGTTCAGAGTTATCTACGTAGGAAGATTGCTGATGTGTGGTGGTGGGATCCGCCTCGGTTGTCGAGTGATATTCAGTTCTCACCAGAGCTGTAGGATATGGCACTACCATCTGTGTCTGATCGTCATCTATAGGGCTGGTTTGCTTAAACTGGTTAGAAGAGCGAATATACGAAGTGGACCTCTGGTCAAGGTTCTGAGCTGGTGGAACGCAATCCAGCTTCAATCGTCTGCACGGCGTGCAGGGCCATGAGGTTGTTGTTGCACTATCACATTTAACCTTCCTTCTCCTACAGTTGCCGCAGGCTCGCATCACGTGTCGTCTAGCTGAACTACTAGAACCTTCTGCCATCTTCTGACGGTCGTGTTCATCGACAAAGATATAGGCTGGAAGATGAATTGTCAGCCTTGTGGCTCAGAGTTGTACGCTGCTTGAACTCAAGTTCAGGTTAACTCACTTCTTTGGTTCTCTTGAGGCACCACGACTGGCTTTGATGCTGAGCCTTGCACCTGCGATCTCTGTTGTTTCGAAGGTCGATCTTCGCGTTCTCCAGCCATTCCAACGATGATCAGGATTCCCTGAGCAAAAGATTAGAAAGAGAGCACGCGTGTCTGGTGGGCCTCTTGCCTCAGAATAGTACTAGGCCGTTGGGAGTGTCCAACTCTCTGGCACCTCGACATGGAAGGGGAAAGAAGCGATAAGATGCAAATACAGACAAGCGGATGGCGCGAGATGATGCTCGAATTATATGAGTAGCTTGCTGGGCTCGGCCGCCCCAAGTATACATGGGTAATCGTAAAACGATGGATGCAGACACCAGGGTGTTTTTCTAAGGGGCGAGGCACACACTACGGCATGGACCCATGCAATACAGCTAGTAGCCATTGCTGAATGTTGCTCGATCCCTAGATCAAGATCTCACCCGGGAGTTGCTTCTCGAGGTCTAATGATCCGGTACGAGTAACGCCTCAACCGGCGAGAGGCGTTGCCATTCTATGCAGAACGCTTGTTCAGCTCACGCAGAAGCCATGCGCCTACAGCTCGATGGGTGTCATGAGCACCGTAGTGATCCTACGTAGCTCGTGATGCAAGAACAGCCAACACATGGCATGTATCATGACAAGCCACACAACGAGAGAACTGAGACTGACTGGAAATGTGATAATGAATTGATGCATCCATTGCCGGATGTGTCTTTGCAGAAAGCACCGGACGGCACAATCTTTTCCCCTCCTTCGGCGAATGCGATCACACATACAACAGCACTCACATGCTGATTCCCTCTCGACGACGCACCGACTTATGGCATGCTTCTTGGGACAGAGGAAATTGCAAATACGTGCATAGCTGTGTGCAGTGGTGGTCCAGATCTCCTGCAAGGCTTGTTGAGGTCGCCTTAGCGTCAAGAACAGCCAATAGGCGATGAAGGCCAGACTGCCGGGAGGCGAGCGCGCAGGTATATCTGATTGGAGGATGCTGCTCCGTCGAAACAAGGCACGCAAAGAGCTCTCATTAGCCGCCCCAAAGCGCCCTGCTCAAGTCTTCACATATTGCAGGCGTGATCTTGGCCTCAGCAGACGTTGGCGGTGGCTACCACCCACAGAGGGCGGAAGTTTGGCCGACGACATGCGAGTGTGCTGCGTGACGGCCAGCCTCGCCAACCCTCTTGAATCGGCTGCAGTGACAGCGGCAGCGCTTACCGAACTGAGCCCCATGTCCATAGTGTTCAAGGGTGTGGGTGTGGCAGCAAGCTGAGCGCCGCTTAACGGCGCGCACGATCCGATAGTGTAGGTAGCGTTGGAGGAGTAGGATGGCTCGGTCTAGAACTGCCCTTGTCTCCAACGATACGTCAATCTGCTCCGCGCAGCCGTTAGCAATGTCAGAAGAGCATGTTAGGTTTCGCTCAAAACACAACCGAGCAGACAGCTGCCGGGGTCGTCATCGTTGTGGCCGGTCTGTTCCAGAGACTTGGGCGCATGGCGTGTCTGCATGCAACAGGCTTACACTCGATCTGCGCTGTCTGCACATACAAGGGTCCGACAGGCACCTGGGTCAAGATCTGCAACGGCTGTGCTTCCTCTCTACGTCATCCTGTCGCAGAATGGCTGGGCACAATCCCGCATCCGCACACATGCCTAGAGGAAGCACACGTCGCCCGCTGGCTGAGTGCTCTCCCGGCCGCATCACCACTTGACGAGCTCGATGGGGAGACTTGACGACCGAGCCATCATGAGGAGAGAAGGCAGAAGCACAAGCGTTGTAGTTCTTGCACCTAGATGTTAGAAAGGATGAACAACCCTGCCGATCCGAAGTTTCTCAAGACCCACGGTTCCACCGGCAAGGCCGCAACAATCCTAGCAACATTGCTCCGTAGAGCAACGCCACCGGAACCAGTGGGCATACAACTTAATGCTCTGGCGAAGCAACATCTAAGCTTCCGTCATATGGTGGATCACATAGTAAGCTGCGCATGATCTGTGAATCTATCCACAAGCAGCCACCTTATTACTTCCAGGTGATGTTTAGCTATAGCTTACGGATCGTATCCTTGGCCATTCTCTTGCTGAACCTCTACAAGCCATTCGGAGTGTCCAACAGCCGGCCTCTATGGAAGACACTCCTGGTGAATCAACTGGACATCATGATGTCCAAACCTGAGTTGAGAATGAAGAAGTGCATCTTCGGTCTATCACGTCGAAGCCCAACCAAGTAGGGCGACTCTCCGTGTTTGTCGAAAGTCTCCACTTCAACCTCTCGAGGCTAGAGAAATGCAAGAACAGGTGTGCAGTCTGAATTAGCTGCACAGTGCGCAGCTTGTCTGCCTGACGCGTCGCACAAACCAAAATTCGCACCGTGACGTTGAAGCTCACACAAAGATTTCGTAGTGGCGTCGATCTGCCGCTGCCATTGCTAGGGTCTGAGGCTGATGATGATGATTTCATACAAGCTATCCGGCCGCCGTTTGGCAGCCATATCAGGCCTATCTACATATTGCCACTAAGGCTGTGTCAACGCTGCAAAGATGCTTCCTTCCCTAGCTTCGCAATTTTGGTAGCCTCTCTGTCACGTGGCTTTCACGTGACTTGCTTAGCAAATCTTATGTCGGGTCTACAATTTGGGCAGGATCACTGTGCGTTACGTCACAGACCTATTGGTGACCAACCAAAGGTTGTGTTCTTGTGGGGAGTCGCTGCGGTAGGCTCCGGTCCACTCAGCCTGACGGCGGGGGACACCAGAAGCCATCCTACGTGGTGGGTAATACAGGGTTGGTGGTTCTCAATGCTCTTCCAACACCGCTAGATCCAGTCCGCTAAACTGCCGTAGCAGTCCAGTCTTAGCCATAAAGATGGCGGCTTTTCGAACAAGCCAGTTGCCGTTTAGGATCCGCACGAGGTCGGTTTCCATAGAGGGACCAAAAAGCTCGTTCCGAAGTTCCCGGTGGGAGGGGCAGGTAACGAGCACGTGGAGTAGGTCCTGCACCCCCCGTCCGCAGTCGCACTGGCTTGTGGGGGCTAGCCCTAGCGGGTAGAGAAAGCTCCTCAGGCCAATCTTTCCGGTGCGCATCTGCGTGATGAGGGCGGAAATGGCCTTGTGTTCTCCTAAATGCTTATAGAGAATTTCTGGCTTATTCACCAGCTTCGTCAGCCTGTAGGTGGTTCGGCCTGTGTTGTCTTTGTGCCAGTCCCGAGACCAGTCGATGGCCACCCTGCGCCGGACCCAGGCCTTCAGCGCCGAGATCAGCGTGGGAAGCTCGTGGGGTTGTTGGCCGTGAACGGCGGCATCCTTTGCGTGTGCGTCCACGCATTCGTTTCCCGTGACCCCGCTGTGCGCGGAGATCCACCGGATCTGAACGCTGTAGCCTTTTGCCAGGACCTCTGGAAGGATGCGGATGATCTGACAGATGATATATTGGCCGTTCTGGTAGCGTGGCCTGTGGGTGGACTTGATGGCTGCGTGGTTGTCGGTGAAGATGATGACTTCCTTACGGGAGGGAAGCTGTTCTAGTACCAGCTGTAGGGCCATGAGGATTCCGTATAGCTCGGCTGCATACACGGAGTGCTTGCTAACCAAGCAGCCTAGGAAGGCCTTCTTAAGAGCGCCGGGGATTAAGGGAATGGTGGCTGCTGATCCTACCCGTTTCTTATACCCGCTTCCGTCCGTGTACACCGGAAGGACTCGGGGGTCCTGCACCAGCTCGTTGTGCTCCGTGATGGACTGGGGCCGATCTGGAGCAATGTGAATCGCCGGTGGTACCCACCATGGCTCGGCCACGAAGGGGACCTTCCGTTCCAGTTCCGCGACCGGGCACTGGATCCGCCGTTCCGCCTGGTACCTTCGTTCGATGTGAAGGAGGGGGGAATGCAGCTGTGGGCGTAGCCTGTAACTGGATATGGCTCGTATTCCTTTCCGGATTTCGCAGATCGTGTTGTACACTGGACTTGCTACCATCCTTCCGAGCGTCATGCCGATCCGCTTCTCTAGCTCTTGCTTGATAGGGAGAAGGTTGAGTTCTACGTTTAGCGCGGAGCCCGCCGCTCGGCGGAAGCCTCCGGAAATGATCCGGGCAGCTTCCTTCTGGATGGCTTCCAGCTTCCGGATCATGGCCTGTTCCGCTCGTGCGTATCCTTCTCCCCTGTTCGGAATGTACCAAACGGGGCAGCAGAAGAGGGCCTTTGCTAGTATCGTTCCGCGGTAGATCTTGATCAGGCTGGTGAGCCTTGTGCCCCAGGTTGATCCCGCCAGGCTGGTTAAGCCGCTGAGTAGCTGTGTAGCGTCCGCCTGGACTCGTTCAATATGCTTGTTCCAGTTGAGTGCGGAGTCGAGGTACACTCCGAGGTAGCGGACGCCTTGCTTTGGGATGACCGTGTGGCCGGGCAGGTGTAGCGGCTTGTTGATGTCGAATCGGGTCCGGTACCGGCCTGGCACAAAGTGCACCAGGTCAAACTTATCTGGTGCAAACGAGCTACTCACGAGAATAATAGCTCTACTACTCGTAGAGTTATTGACGAAGAGGTGGGAGAGTGTATAATAGTCCGGCCACGTGTATCTTAGCAAGTGAATATCTTAATGGCTTCTTATTCTATTACATAGAAATTCTATCATAATACTTACTAGCCACTAAGCTCGTGCTCTATCTACTTAGTAAAAGAATCAAACAAGAACGTGGAGAACGCAACCGTGTGGAATAAGTAGAGTGCCTAGCTAAGGTTTTCCCTCTTCACTTCGAGAGCACGCGTTTATAACGAGACTTTTTAGAAAAGTGACCTCACTAGATTTAAGCTCTAGTATTAAAGATACACTAGCTAAGATATTAGTAGAATCGGCTAGCTATGTGGTTTGTTATCACGTTGCAAAATGGATAGGTTTTGGTGGGGGAGAAATAGCAGCTTCCCGGTGATGGCAGCTTCCTGGTGAAACCCACGTATATGTACGGCTTAGATAAGGCGTTCTAGGGGTTGATTATTCAGGTTTCATATCTTGTTCAACGGCATTAGCTGGATGGGAGGCAGAGCAAGCAAGCACTGGTAATAGGGAAAGTGTGGCTGAAGGTTAAGAGGTGGATTAGTTAGACTCACCGTATTACGCTATATAGAAAGATAGCTGCTAAGCCTATACGAACCCGCTCGAACTCCACTAACTAGCCGACTGCGGACTGTCTAGGCTTGACCGTATATGATTGGCTAACGCATAGCAAGGCGATCCTAGTGCGACTGGGGTCCCAAAGAATCTTTACATGAACAAAAGGTGAAGCCGGTATGGCAAGCTACTGTAGTAAGGCGCTCAATGTAAGCATTATAGTTCGCTAACAGCATGTGGAGAGAGGCTGTAGTAGACAACTAATATTTCAGCGTTGTTGTCAGCTTGTTGAGCAAAAGCGGCATGATGTATGGAAGATGGTCCCCATCAGATATACCAACTGTAAAACTGGCAGCCTGTGAATAATTATCCCACTGCAAGTGCGGGTGTGTGGCCATTGCTTGCCTACTCAGGGGTAATCCAAATCGGGAAAGAGTCCGTGACTTCTGCCCGGCAGCGATAGAGCAAAAGGCAACGTTTCACATCGGAATATCTAGAGACGGTAGAACATAGAAATATTTGAATGAGCGTTATCGATGCTATATGTGCTACAAGGGGGGGGGCATGTTGAATTGCTCTACCAAGGCGTTTTCCGTGACTGTTGAAGTTAGGAGTACCGAGAATTAAATACAGTCAGCACTCCTGAGATCAATTTGGCATCTGCTTTCCAATATGTTTTCAATAATCGTTTCCTCGAGAAATCACTTCCTTGCAATTGGGCCGGAGCAAGACGGTCTATTCAAAGTGGCTAAGTTAGTATATTCTACAGTCCCTTATTCGCGAGTCATACTCACATGCTCAAATTGGGCCACATAAGAACCAGGAACATCAACCAACGGTCCATAGGACTCAACAACACCATTCAAGACGAGCGACCTCATGCTAAGGTGGTAGTTTTTCACTCTAAGGCGTTCAAGGTAACGCCGGGAGAATACCAGAGTCCCAAAATTCTCTTCAATGGTCTTCAAGAGCGATTTCGCGGATGCGCGATGAAGGCCAGCTGCACTAGCGTATTCATTGCATCCATAGCCGTAGATGCCGATGTCGTCTCTAACATACGCTTTGCCAGTGCTTCCGAAGGTTTCGATGGCAAACACGTCGCCTTCTTCCATGCGCTGAGTGGTTCTAGTCTTGACAAAGGGCACTTGCTTGTCGCCATGGATCTTGTAACGCAGGATGTTGTGGCCGGTGATGTTCCGAATGGCTTTGACGGGGATAATCTTTCGGTTGAGTTCGACTTCGTAACTCTCCATTACTTCTTGGATCGCTTCACTGATGTGGTCAATTCGGGCATCAGTGCCAGCTTCCTAGGCGATGACTTGAGCTTTAATCGCACAATGCAGGTCTCATTGGCTTACCTTAAGCCCAGTGTTGGTGGCTGCTTTGACAGCCGCGAGCAGAGGGTCGTAGACTGGATCGAAAGCCACGGTAAATGCACTATCGACAATCCTGCCGTTGACATGGACTCCGAAATCCACTTTCAGGACGTCGTCGTATTGAAGAACCACTTCTTTTGCTCCAGGGTTGGGAGTCCAGTGGGCAGCCACGTTGTTCAAGCAGAGCCCAGTTGGAAAACCCATACCGGCTTTAAGAGCGTCTCCCGTCTCAAGACCTTGATGGCCGGTAAGTGCCCGAACGCCATCTTCGATCTGCTCGGTAAGCCGACTCATGGAAATGCCGGGCTTTGCGATTGTCTGCGCATACTGGCGAACCTGGCGATGAACTTCGGCAGCCTTACGGTAGTCGTTCAAGAACTCATCGTCCATGTTGTTAACGATAGACAGATGGCGCAGTTCTTCTGCGGTGGTACGCTGAAGATTGTCGTTGCCGATTGCATACTCGACATTCTCGCCCTCCGGATACGGCTGGTTAGGAAACAGGCTGGCGAGCGCAACCTTCGGAGGAATTGTCTGTTGTCCTTTCGGAACCTTCTTCTTCTTCTTCTTTTTGTTACTCTTCTTTTTCTTCTTCTTGCCTGTATGCGTTAACAACAAGGGTATCTCGGCTCAAAGGTAGGCTCACCATTGGTGGACTGGCTGCCGGACATCAAGTCGGCGCCGCTTTTGTCGTCGTCCTCATCCTCTCCATCTTCATCTTGCCCCTCGAGCGCCCCATGAATGAGGCCACTTGCTGCGGCTGGTTTGGGGGGATTGGTGGCAGCAATTGCCGCGTCTGCCGATGCCTCTGCTCGAAGCGTTAGAATCGTTGGCAAACCAAGGCATAAGTGCCTTTTTCATACCATTTGGTCCTTGACGATGGTCATCTGGTGTCTTAGAGCCCATAATCGAGTTCGATCAGTTGTCATAAGATTCCTTTGGTTGTTGTTGATGAATTTCGTGATCAGATTGCGGAGAGGTTGCGGAGAGGTTACGGGGAATCACAGCTGCTGTCGCGTGTTCTGCTTGGCACCCGCTTTACCCTTTTAAGCGATCGGCGCATTGGCGGGACGCCTTGGTCGTAATCAAATAAACTTCAGCTCTTCGATGTTGTACAACATGCACGACATTTAGCCCAACCTATCCAACCAATCACCATGGCCGGAAACAAGCAGCGAAAGACCATTCTAACCGTGTACAACATGTCTTCGTCAAAAGCGCGGGAAGTCCTCTGGGCGCTTGAGGAGCTTGCTGACACCGGCATCGAATATAATGTAGTGAACCTCCCCCGATGAGGCGCCAACACATGTAAAGTCATTAAGTCACAATTCCCGCTGGGCAAATCGGTTGCCTTACGGTGCGGGATTGCTGCTCAAGGCTTTGGCTAGAAGTGGAAATCCTTAAAGCTCTTGGACGGAATTGTCTGGCTTGATTTTCACGACTCCGAATCCGTTGGCTTCGAGGGAGTATTCGTATGCTAGACCGCGGCTGAACACGCCAGTCGTCTTTGTGCTATACAGACTGGCCACCTCTTTGAACGTTCGGTCATTCTCTTTGCAGCCGTACTCAGAGAAGCTGAGATACAAGGTCAACCGACGTTATGCCAATGCCTGCCAGACTTATAAGAGGGGAATCCCATAGTTCTTCCATTGCTCCACCTTGTCCTTCCATCCAGACTTTCGAATGATGATGGATAGCACCAGGAGTAATCATTAATTGCATAGAAGTCCGCTCTTGAAGCTGTATTGCCACCACAATTCAGGTACTGGCCAAGCTCAAAGCGGTTCTCTGGAAGGTCGGTAGCAGAATAGCCTACGGGCACTTGTCGAAGTCCTCGCGCTTTAAGATATCGCTTGGTGTCTCGGACTACTGCTTTGATATACGGTGAGGCCCACGACTTCTCAGGCGTATCGATCACCTCATTACCGGAGAAGAAGAGTAGTGTGTTGTCGTACTTAGCGAACAGTTCGGTCGTGGCGAAGATGCGCTGGAGATAGTCGTCGTTATACGATGCGTTTAGCGCATACTCGTGTTCCCGATTCAGCGAGATAAAGGTATTCCCAACGTCGATGGCAACGTAGATCCCGGCATCAGCAAGTAGTTTTATACATTCGTCGTGAGTCTTTGTGTTGTTAACGGCATATGTTCGGATTGTGTTGATGCCAAAGGCTTTGATTTTCGCAACGTCCCGCGTGCAAGTTGGAACGTCGATGAAACGATGAGATGACGCCTTGCAGAAGGGGAGGTGACTTACCGGCAAGAGCATCAAGCTTCGAATCTGGACCTCCGGGTTAGTAATCGATACCTCGGATATAGAATCGTTTGTCGCCCGTGAAGAAAGCTATTGTGTCATTAGTATGGCACATAGTAGCTGCTGCGAGTCCTCTAATACCATTGCCCTTGATGGTGAATGGAGGTGTCTTTGGATCTGATATAGCAAGTGCCGCTGGCGTTGGCTCTGCAAATGCACGCAGGGCGACATATGTCAATATCGACGCAAGAGTGTCTAAGCGCATCATTGCGAATCTGCTGCACCGGATATGGTGTTCCCTATCCCGATCCAACAACTTTCAAGATCTATGTCTTGTTGTTCAATGCGCGGATCACGGCGCACAATTAAAGAATGTCCGAGGAAGCAGTATATAAATGCAATGCATATTCTAGACCGGTGTAAGAACGAGCTTCGCCGCAATATAGTGCTGGTAGGATCATATAAATGAATCCTTCTGGCCGCGACCAAAATCACTCATAGCGCACCGAAGCGCTGGAGATTTGTCGCGTGCACTCCCAAATGACCTTCCCAAAAGACCACGAGCTCGTTACATCTCACATAATCTGCAATTCGACTCGAAGCACACTGTAGTAGATAATCCCCGATTCAGTCACTGCCTCGTCCTATAGACTGATTTTCAGTCATTTGGTCTGTCCGCAATAGACCCAGCGATCGTACACTAGTGCTCGATTAGTCCATCTTAAGGCCTGGCAGATTGAGCCAAGCTTACCTCCAGGTATCATCCGTCGACAGCCGAGGGCGAATTTGGGAATGAGATGGTCGGTCAATTCAGTATCCCTAGAAAGTTTGCGGTGTTACGGTACGACGGCAAGGTCCGTGCGCCTGCCTATGTCGCCAAGCCCCCGCTCTAGCGTTGTAGACACGTAAACTCTAACTTGACGTGCTTGCGAAGACCTTCCAGCATGGCGCCGAGACTAAAGGATTGGCAGCACAAAACGATTCAGTCGATGATTAGCCGTGAGTTCACGGATAATGAGATAGCTAGAATTGTAGGCTGTAGTACTCGGTCGATCACCACGATACGCTCCAACCTCCGGGACTTCGGCAGCACCATACCTCCTTCCACCGGCGTCGGACAGCGTCGATCTATCACTACTCCTATGCTGGACACCCTACGAGAACACCTGACAGAGACGCCGAGCTTGCATTTGAGTGGGATGATTGACATACTGTGGGATGAGTTTGGGATTCTTGTCGCACTAGCACTATCAGCAGGGCTTTGGCGCGCATGCGTTGGTCCAAGAAAGTCTTTTGCCGAGTAGCGAGGGAGCGAGATCCAGATTTGCGAGACCTATATCTGTACAATCTGTCGGTGTTAGATCCGAAGCAGGTTGTATACGTGGACAAGTCGGGTTCAGGCGGACTGGATGGTCTCCTATAGGTGTCGCGCCAGTCCTGACGACCCTGTTCCATCGTGGTTGTCGCCATCACATTTTACCTGCTTATTCACTAGACGGGGTTCTTCTCTTGCGGGTATACCAGGGTTCTACTGATAGTGAGCTATTTAAAGACTTCATCGAGCAGCTTCTTTGTCATTGCGGTAGATGGCCGGAGCCGAAGTCTGTTCTTGTCATGGATAACGCCTCTTTCCATCACACGGAGCGGATTAAGCAGATGTGCAATGCGGCAGGATTCAAGCTTATGTATTTGCCGCCTTACTCGCCTGACCTAAATCCGATTGAAGAGTTTTTTTCTGAGTTGAAAGCCTTCGTCGAGAAGAACTGGCAAGCTTTCGAAGATAATCCAGACCAAGGGTTTGGCCCTTTCCTAGAGTGGTGTGTTGATGTAGTGGGTAGTCGGGAGAGCAGCGCTAGAGGCCACTTCAGACACGCCGGCTGGGTGATCGAAGAGCACGAACCCGACGCGAGAACTACGGGCAGGTCTTAGGAAGTCACACGTAGTAGGAACAGTAACTATGTTGCCGATTGCATACTCGACATTCTCGCCCTCCGGATACGGCTGGTTAGGAAACAGGCTGGCGAGCGCAACCTTCGGAGGAATTGTCTGTTGTCCTTTCGGAACCTTCTTCTTCTTCTTCTTTTTGTTACTCTTCTTTTTCTTCTTCTTGCCTGTATGCGTTAACAACAAGGGTATCTCGGCTCAAAGGTAGGCTCACCATTGGTGGACTGGCTGCCGGACATCAAGTCGGCGCCGCTTTTGTCGTCGTCCTCATCCTCTCCATCTTCATCTTGCCCCTCGAGCGCCCCATGAATGAGGCCACTTGCTGCGGCTGGTTTGGGGGGATTGGTGGCAGCAATTGCCGCGTCTGCCGATGCCTCTGCTCGAAGCGTTAGAATCGTTGGCAAACCAAGGCATAAGTGCCTTTTTCATACCATTTGGTCCTTGACGATGGTCATCTGGTGTCTTAGAGCCCATAATCGAGTTCGATCAGTTGTCATAAGATTCCTTTGGTTGTTGTTGATGAATTTCGTGATCAGATTGCGGAGAGGTTGCGGAGAGGTTACGGGGAATCACAGCTGCTGTCGCGTGTTCTGCTTGGCACCCGCTTTACCCTTTTAAGCGATCGGCGCATTGGCGGGACGCCTTGGTCGTAATCAAATAAACTTCAGCTCTTCGATGTTGTACAACATGCACGACATTTAGCCCAACCTATCCAACCAATCACCATGGCCGGAAACAAGCAGCGAAAGACCATTCTAACCGTGTACAACATGTCTTCGTCAAAAGCGCGGGAAGTCCTCTGGGCGCTTGAGGAGCTTGCTGACACCGGCATCGAATATAATGTAGTGAACCTCCCCCGATGAGGCGCCAACACATGTAAAGTCATTAAGTCACAATTCCCGCTGGGCAAATCGGTTGCCTTACGGTGCGGGATTGCTGCTCAAGGCTTTGGCTAGAAGTGGAAATCCTTAAAGCTCTTGGACGGAATTGTCTGGCTTGATTTTCACGACTCCGAATCCGTTGGCTTCGAGGGAGTATTCGTATGCTAGACCGCGGCTGAACACGCCAGTCGTCTTTGTGCTATACAGACTGGCCACCTCTTTGAACGTTCGGTCATTCTCTTTGCAGCCGTACTCAGAGAAGCTGAGATACAAGGTCAACCGACGTTATGCCAATGCCTGCCAGACTTATAAGAGGGGAATCCCATAGTTCTTCCATTGCTCCACCTTGTCCTTCCATCCAGACTTTCGAATGATGATGGATAGCACCAGGAGTAATCATTAATTGCATAGAAGTCCGCTCTTGAAGCTGTATTGCCACCACAATTCAGGTACTGGCCAAGCTCAAAGCGGTTCTCTGGAAGGTCGGTAGCAGAATAGCCTACGGGCACTTGTCGAAGTCCTCGCGCTTTAAGATATCGCTTGGTGTCTCGGACTACTGCTTTGATATACGGTGAGGCCCACGACTTCTCAGGCGTATCGATCACCTCATTACCGGAGAAGAAGAGTAGTGTGTTGTCGTACTTAGCGAACAGTTCGGTCGTGGCGAAGATGCGCTGGAGATAGTCGTCGTTATACGATGCGTTTAGCGCATACTCGTGTTCCCGATTCAGCGAGATAAAGGTATTCCCAACGTCGATGGCAACGTAGATCCCGGCATCAGCAAGTAGTTTTATACATTCGTCGTGAGTCTTTGTGTTGTTAACGGCATATGTTCGGATTGTGTTGATGCCAAAGGCTTTGATTTTCGCAACGTCCCGCGTGCAAGTTGGAACGTCGATGAAACGATGAGATGACGCCTTGCAGAAGGGGAGGTGACTTACCGGCAAGAGCATCAAGCTTCGAATCTGGACCTCCGGGTTAGTAATCGATACCTCGGATATAGAATCGTTTGTCGCCCGTGAAGAAAGCTATTGTGTCATTAGTATGGCACATAGTAGCTGCTGCGAGTCCTCTAATACCATTGCCCTTGATGGTGAATGGAGGTGTCTTTGGATCTGATATAGCAAGTGCCGCTGGCGTTGGCTCTGCAAATGCACGCAGGGCGACATATGTCAATATCGACGCAAGAGTGTCTAAGCGCATCATTGCGAATCTGCTGCACCGGATATGGTGTTCCCTATCCCGATCCAACAACTTTCAAGATCTATGTCTTGTTGTTCAATGCGCGGATCACGGCGCACAATTAAAGAATGTCCGAGGAAGCAGTATATAAATGCAATGCATATTCTAGACCGGTGTAAGAACGAGCTTCGCCGCAATATAGTGCTGGTAGGATCATATAAATGAATCCTTCTGGCCGCGACCAAAATCACTCATAGCGCACCGAAGCGCTGGAGATTTGTCGCGTGCACTCCCAAATGACCTTCCCAAAAGACCACGAGCTCGTTACATCTCACATAATCTGCAATTCGACTCGAAGCACACTGTAGTAGATAATCCCCGATTCAGTCACTGCCTCGTCCTATAGACTGATTTTCAGTCATTTGGTCTGTCCGCAATAGACCCAGCGATCGTACACTAGTGCTCGATTAGTCCATCTTAAGGCCTGGCAGATTGAGCCAAGCTTACCTCCAGGTATCATCCGTCGACAGCCGAGGGCGAATTTGGGAATGAGATGGTCGGTCAATTCAGTATCCCTAGAAAGTTTGCGGTGTTACGGTACGACGGCAAGGTCCGTGCGCCTGCCTATGTCGCCAAGCCCCCGCTCTAGCGTTGTAGACACGTAAACTCTAACTTGACGTGCTTGCGAAGACCTTCCAGCATGGCGCCGAGACTAAAGGATTGGCAGCACAAAACGATTCAGTCGATGATTAGCCGTGAGTTCACGGATAATGAGATAGCTAGAATTGTAGGCTGTAGTACTCGGTCGATCACCACGATACGCTCCAACCTCCGGGACTTCGGCAGCACCATACCTCCTTCCACCGGCGTCGGACAGCGTCGATCTATCACTACTCCTATGCTGGACACCCTACGAGAACACCTGACAGAGACGCCGAGCTTGCATTTGAGTGGGATGATTGACATACTGTGGGATGAGTTTGGGATTCTTGTCGCACTAGCACTATCAGCAGGGCTTTGGCGCGCATGCGTTGGTCCAAGAAAGTCTTTTGCCGAGTAGCGAGGGAGCGAGATCCAGATTTGCGAGACCTATATCTGTACAATCTGTCGGTGTTAGATCCGAAGCAGGTTGTATACGTGGACAAGTCGGGTTCAGGCGGACTGGATGGTCTCCTATAGGTGTCGCGCCAGTCCTGACGACCCTGTTCCATCGTGGTTGTCGCCATCACATTTTACCTGCTTATTCACTAGACGGGGTTCTTCTCTTGCGGGTATACCAGGGTTCTACTGATAGTGAGCTATTTAAAGACTTCATCGAGCAGCTTCTTTGTCATTGCGGTAGATGGCCGGAGCCGAAGTCTGTTCTTGTCATGGATAACGCCTCTTTCCATCACACGGAGCGGATTAAGCAGATGTGCAATGCGGCAGGATTCAAGCTTATGTATTTGCCGCCTTACTCGCCTGACCTAAATCCGATTGAAGAGTTTTTTTCTGAGTTGAAAGCCTTCGTCGAGAAGAACTGGCAAGCTTTCGAAGATAATCCAGACCAAGGGTTTGGCCCTTTCCTAGAGTGGTGTGTTGATGTAGTGGGTAGTCGGGAGAGCAGCGCTAGAGGCCACTTCAGACACGCCGGCTGGGTGATCGAAGAGCACGAACCCGACGCGAGAACTACGGGCAGGTCTTAGGAAGTCACACGTAGTAGGAACAGTAACTATATTGCCGAACTAGAAAGATCATATAGGGAAGAATATATAGCGCCTTGCAATCCTCATTCTGCCCCACCATTACACTTGACGTTTATAACCTAGAATTCGATGTCGTCCACAAACCGCATAGCAATGCCTAATTTCACGTCTCTCTGACTAAAAAACGTATGATCAAGCTTTTGGTGTATTTGCTCAAGGTCAAACCCATTGTTTAAGGCGATGTCACGGGCCTTCTGGTACTCAGCCTTCTGCAACTCATTGTCGACTTGCAATTGCTGCCACTCGCTATATTCCTTCACGGCAGCGTCCCGGGCGCTAGGGATGAGGAGACGAGTAATTTTGTTTGAAGATCGCTCCTCCGAACTTGGAACCGGCATACTGTTGCTGAAAGGGGTGATTGATTAGGTGGCGTGGGTAGCACGTTCGTAATATGGATCGGAGAAAGGCCGGATGACGACTTGCTTATGTGTCTTTCGAGTCGCTGCCGCTCTTCTGCATAAAGTTGCTGACAGATATCCTCAGGGACATTATTGTGAGTCTGCAATTTACCACCTTGCTCAACGTACCGAACTAAAGCCCTCAAGTGAGGCGCCTTGAGTCTATAGTGCTTCTGTCCCGCTAGATCCCGCCAGCAATGAGGGTCTAAATTACAATGCGGCCCTGGACAGCGCATCGGGTCGTAAACGGAGGGCCAATTAGGTGCTTCACTAGTAATGTTTTCCTCAGTTTCAAGCTGTGATGCTCTCTCGTTGAGCATTCGCTGCATAGCTGAGGAGCCTCGCTTATACTTGTTTCTTGATGACGTTGTCAATGACTAATCTATGTCGACGTAATTCAAGGAAAGGTCCACCATAAGCTTTTTACCAGCATGAAATAGCTCACCCCATGCTATGAGCTGCTTTTCTACAACTGGCCAGTCGATTTCGGCCTTGTCAAATCGCTTGGTAAGGTCCTGCTCCAAACGTTCCTTTACCAAGACAACAACGTTAGTGTCAACAACTTTAACTTGCCTGTTTGGCGGCAGCTTTTTGCGTAACACTTCCTCTAACTTCGGCTGCAGATACAGGGACCAGTACTGGGAAGGTGCAAGTACTAAGTCCTGCTCTGTATCCTTTGTGACCAGTGTTCCAGATAGGTGGGCTGGGCCGCGGCCCACGGCCCATGGACAGGCCAGGTAGGCTTCATATACGGCCTGTGGGCCTGATGACGTCTTTACGCAGTTCATCTTTCATGCTCTAATTGGTCAATGGCCTTCTTTGTATCACGATTGGTTCGCTATACTCTCTACAGTCCTATCGTTATAAATCAATCACTCCATCCTTCCACCACCACCGAAGACACTGCGCAGCTTGGAGAGTTGTTGCCTTTAGCCTATTTCGCCTGTCTGTCACCATAACTCCTGCAATACTAAATACCCGCTCTGGTTCTGAGCTCATAGCTGGAATCGTGAAGATATCCATAGCCATTCGGCTTAACCGTGGATAGGCCTGCCGCCTAGCCTTCCAACAACCCAACGGGTCATCACAGCTTTCATCTACAGGCACGTGGTTTACCCAGTAGTTATACTCATCCGTCGTAGTAGTGGCTACTGCGAGGCTATGGCTGTGACGGGTCCTCCAAGCAGCAAGTCCTGTAAGTTCTTTCTCTGCTGGTCCTATTGGTGGTAAAGCTGGGGCGGTGACATCTCTATATCTTGTTAGAAGGTGGGTGGCGCAGCGTATTCAACTGTGAGATCGTTGAGCTCATTACTGTCTATCTTTCTATCTATGGGCGCATTATATGCTGCCCTGCTGTGTCGTGAGTCGTGATTGCTCCCTGCAGCACGTTTGTGTGCTTGCTTCCATGCAGCACGTTTGCCTGTTTGCTTCCATGCAGCTTGCTTCCATGCAGCTTGCTTCCATGCAAATGCGGATGTCGGATTGCAATCCAACATATCTTGCCCAGAGCCGTGCTACAGCCGCCTTCGCATCTTCTCTCCACTGTGGCTTGTCCTTCCATTCGACATCGATCCACTGCCACTTTCGCCTTGGGTGTAGCACCACAGCAGCAATGTAGGCAGGCGATTTATCAAGCAGCTCATAGTACTTGTTGGTCTTTGCCCAACCAAGTTCCACGCTCCAGCGGAAGTGCTGCTCTGGATGGGTTTTGTATTGCTCTTTGACGCGCTCGAGATGGTGAAGCAAGTATTCGTACGCAATAAGCACGTCAGCTATTGGCGCTGGATTACGCTGATTCTCTCCAGGTCGGCCTTGTAGCTCCTTTGTTACTTCATCTAAGGGTTGTAGGATGTCCAAATAGATTGTGAGGACATCCCAATCGTCGGTAGATAGGGTGTCGTCAAGAATCGACGGCGGAGTCTGATTTACTACCTCCCTACTACTATGATAACGTCGGGCATTCCTTTCAGTATTACTGACTACTCGCTCATAGCGCTACCTCTCCTGATTGATAAAGTCATCTATCGCAAGACGTAGTTTAATAGCCTGAAGTATCATCTGGTATGTTGAATTCCATCGAGTTGAATTGTCTAAGTAGAGGTTGTGAGGCCGTTGGTCTTCGTTGTCACCAAAAATGATTGCTGACTCCTCAAGTAGTGATTGCTGCACAGTTAGGAATCGCTGCCTCCGTTGAGGCGACCTGTATATCCAGGTAACGACATTATGAAGCTTCCCAATTGGCCCACGGTTTCGCCAGAGCTGTATCGCCTTACGAAGCTCGCAAGCAGCTACAACTGACGCCTCTAGCTCGAATAGCTCCGGCTCATCACCAAATAGTAGCTGCTTTGCTACTAGATTAACCACATGGCCCATACAGCGAAGCCGTCGCTCGTCCGCAATAAAGCCAAATTGCTCGGCTAGTTTATGTATAGTAGCGTCGTTGTTGGAGGCGTTGTCCAGCACGAAATAGCCGATGCGATCATCAATTCGGAACGCTCGTATGATCGCTGCAACGCTCCCAGCGATGTTTGCCCCTGTATGCTCGCCTTCGTGCTCTGGTAGTGCGAGCAGTAAGGTCATCGCAGCTCCATCTACCGACTGGTAGTGAGCTACTACTCCATTTAGCGCTAGGCAGTTTCTGGACCTCCACATATCAAAGCTAAGGTGAACAAGGCCTTGCGCCTTCCGAAGCTCATCTATAACCGTCTCTTTATGGTGGTTATACGCCTTGATTACCCATTCGCGTATAGTGGTTGCTGAAGGAAGGCAGTCCTTAACACGAGAGTTTGTATACGTTAGAAGGTCTCGAAACCTTGGACTATCAACCTTATGGAAGGCCACGTTATCGTAGACAATCCAACGGAGAAGCAAGCGTTGGAAGTACCTTGTGTCGAATGCGTCGATAAGCTGATGAAGTAGCTCCTGCTCTTGGGGATCGCGTACATCAAAGCCCTCCAGTTCAATAGGCCGCCAACGCTTACGTCCAGCTGGCAGTTCACCCATTCCATCAAGACCATGGACTTTTCGAAAGTGGCGAAGCACAGCACCAGAGCCACCTTCAACAGAGTAGTGATGAGCCGTAGGGCAGCGAGCTGTGTGGCAGCGACGACAAAGGAAATAGCGCTTCCCTGTGTCGCCCTGCTCAATTGGAACGCCTTCTTTCCACCACCAGCCAGATAGGCTTAGCCGTTTTGAATCAATCAACTTGCTGAACCCTACAAGGTAAGGGTTGTTCCAATTAACAAAGTCATAATCCCAGCGGCTTTCGTGGCTATGATTAGGCGGTAAGTCTCGAGATTCTGTAGCGTTACTAGCAGAATTAGAGGCTTGCCGTGAAATAGATGGCACAGAGGAAGGTGCTATTAGTGATACTAGCGATAATGAGGAAGTATCGTCTTGAGAAGTAAGCACTTCCTGTGAGGCAAACACGAACTGAGACTCCCTAGGAGTAGTAGTAGTAGCCTTTGATGAGCGAGTCAGATTAACATATGCTGCCATGGTAATTAAGAAGAAGATTTCTAAGAAGTAGTAGTAAAGCTAGTGGTAGAGAAAAGTGCAAAAAGCGACAGTAGTAAGGTTTTACTTAATGTCGTCAAGACTTGATCATGTGAATACAAAGAACATCAAGCAGTCCAATTAGATAGTAGTAATTTCTAAGCAGTTACTATAAGTAGTAAGTGTAGCGAGGGCCTATGGGCCGTATACAAGGCCTACCTGGCCCATGGGCCCAGCCTGCATATGTGTGCCGGCCCATGAGGCCCGCCTACTTGGAACACTGTTTGTGACAAGTCTCTTGTTCAATGTTACCTTCCACTCAATTGAATAGTGGATGCACCTAGGCGGCTCTTCATCGTAATTCATATTCTCATCCCACTCAGATAGGCTAAGCAGCTCTAGCTTAGTTTGTTGTACTATGGCAGGTTGGAAGCTGAAGGCATCTTGGCTAAGGTCTTCTACAGCCCCGTTCAGGTTGTTGTAAGACCCGCTCCTCACAGATGTGAAGGCTATTAGCAAGCTGTTGGAGGTCCACAAGCTCATCAGACGCTGTTTGCAAGTTTTAAGGCAAGTCAAATAGCAAGAGAAGGCTCTATTTGTTAACTGTTGGCTGTGAGTGTGCTATTTACAAGCTAGTAGGCTTATCCAAAAGCCATCAATAAGTCTCAGACACTGGGACTGCAGGAAGGAAATTGTTGGCAAGCCGAGATATACTTTAATTGGCTATTTTTGCTTAGGTCAAGCCTACTATGGAGTTCAAACGCTGAGAGTGGAGTTAGTCTTTGTGAAGAAAGGTCTTTGAGAGTACATGCAGGCTGCCAAAAGCATACTAGCTAGCAGTATTGCACTAGATTGGGTGAATACCTACCAAGTTAGAACTAGCAAACTAGCAAGGCACTAGTCTGTATCACACTTAGACTGTGTTGGATAGTGGCTAATAGCAGCCACTAGGGCACAGCTGGTAGGGCACAGCCACTGGGGCTGGAGACCACAAACAGGTCCTGAGAGATCCTGCAAGGGTCTGGTAAGAATAGTACTAGTCTCAACACTAGCTTACTGATCTCGCTTAGTCTACTGATCTTCTGCATGTGGTTTAGCTTACTATTAGCCTACTGATCT
>Ga0115841_10002_pt1 | contig 22926 bp, 20 predicted proteins | sample InSIn5SAF170_2_FD_83855 | JGI IMG/M metagenome (GOLD analysis project Ga0115841, IMG submission 83855) | reverse complement strand
CTCGATCCGCGGAGAGGCCCAGAATCACTCGAGCAGTCTCGGTGGGGCAAGGAAGTACTCAGTATACTGAAGGGACGGCATCCTCGAAATTACAACCAAAATCGTCACGACCGTCATGTGCGTATTCTGCCTTCCTTGTTTTCCTCCGTGCTCAGAAAGTAATCAGTACACGCTGCCCTGCGACCTTTGCTTATGCCTTCGTCTATGCCCAGAACTAGCATCAAAAGAGTCGAGTTGCACTGCCTTCTGCCCACCAACCAAAGGCAGTACTAAGTTCTGCTTCTATAGTCGTCTCGAGGTAAAGACGCTGTTGTCGTCGTCGTCGTCTTGTGGCCGCATCCCGCCCAGCCCCTGGCAGCGACTGCCGGCCTCGCACGCGTGTGTGCCATATCGTCGTGTGGACTCGGTTCGTGATTGGAGGTTCTTATACAGATGGTGGAAGCAGGTATTCGCCAAACCCGGTGTGAAGGAATGCAACGCCAGCCTGTGAAGAGAAACAAAGAGTATTAGCTGGTCTGTTTCCAAGAAGATATAGACAACACCCTGACACTAGTGATGCCTCGCTCCGCGCCCAATGCGTTTTGCAGCTCCTCTTCCGTCCCGCTGTGAAATGTGTGTTATTTCGCTACCATCGTTCATTCACCGTCGCATGCATACTGCTTTATTCCCAGGTCGATGTCCTTAGAGCTCGAGCTGCTCTCAATGTCCGGCCGCACTCAAAAGACAAATCGCTCAACTTACAACGAACATGCCCAATGCAGTGACCACAGGTCGGTTTTCAGGCGCCAACGCCGCGTTCACTACGGTTTGTACTGGCGACTGAGCCTTTTGCTGATTTGTGCGGCCAGCAGGGAGTGATTGGCGTGGAGGCATTGTGGTGGTGGTTGTTTGGAAGGAATAAGGATGTAAGTCGGGAGGTCGGTTCGTCGGTCGCGGCTTTCGCAAACGAGGAAGATGGCGTACAAGATTGATGTGCACGTGCGGATTGCCAGTGAACTACTTTGTTCGACGGTATGTTTGAATAGCAGGAATGGTAGTGGTGCTCGAGGTTGGCAACTGAACTATTGAAGATCGGGATGCGATGAAGTCACAGAATGGAAAAGATAATATTCTGAGCCTAACCCTGCTGAATGAAAAGAGATCTGGGGAGGGGGGGGTCGGTTCAAAGAGACTTCGTACCACACCACCTCCGTAGTTGCTGCAAAAAGGCTGGCTACAAAGGATAACGCGACACTAGTTGGGTTTCGATGCACGAGCCACAATTGGCCCTTTTTAAGAACCTCCAGAGGCGACAACTATTGAGAAATCACGTCAAGGTGCATGAAAAACTGCTCGCAGTCGAACGACCTGAAAAATGTCCATCTACCACCAAATTCTCAGTCGTGCTATACCGTATTTACCCATACCTATCAGCAGATTAGCATCAGTGTTTGAAGCTCACTATAACAGGCCACACTCACCTCCAATCTCAAATGCTCATTACCCTCCTTGACTGCCCTCTCCGTACACACAACAAAAGCAGCCTCCAAGTCCTCCTGATCTGCCATAGTAATCAGATCACCGTCCTCATCTCTGGTTTTGCAAATAAAGTCAATTTCTTTCAGCTTGAACTTGTTCGCAATCAACGTGCCCAGCTCCTCAAAGGATACGTTCTCTTGCGCAACGATATAGCGTGTGTCATCTCCATAATGAAGCTTCAGTCTTATGGTCTGTCTCGGTGCCGTTGAAGATGGGGCTTGCAGCTGAGCTTGTGGTTGTCGTGTTGTGGAATGGCTCCTCTCCAAACTTGCTTGCCGAGAACGGAAGGGGTTTAGGTTCAAGGTCAAAGAAGGCCGTCTTGTATGTGAAGGAGCACGTTGTCTGTAATCGACAATAGGCGTTACGGTCGTAGTGGAAGCTGGAGGATCTATTGCAGAGAGAATATTTCCTATTCTTTCGTCTTCTTCCTCAATCGAGTCCGGCCTTTGCTTGAGATGGCGGCGGATGCTACTGTTTGCTGATACTGGTAGTAATCCTGCGGAAGAGACGTCGAGCGAGTCTGTTCGAAGACCTAGTGACGGTCGTGACGATTTTGGTTGTAATTTCGAGGATGCCGTCCCTTCAGTATACTGAGTACTTCCTTGCCCCACCGAGACTGCTCGAGTGATTCTGGGCCTCTCCGCGGATCGAGATCGAAGTGATGGATGAAAGCTGGAAGATTCAAGGTGCAATTGCTCCGGTCTTCGAGGCATCGACTGCGATCTTGTCTTGGCTTTCTCAGCACTTTCTGGCTTTTGTTGTTGACTAGCTGGCTTCGGTGGTGGTGTTGGTGGCTGTTCAATTTCTTCGTATTTTCGGCTTATTGGAGGCTCAGACTGTTGTCGGTTACGACCAGACAGATTCAGTTCGACTCGATTGGACGCTACGTGGGATACTCCATCTGACGACTCGCCCTTCCTCGTCCAATCCTGCATAGATGTTCTTCTTTTGTGTTGCGGGTTGTCGGGATCTGGCACAGTAGTGGCGATGAGCTGCGCCTTGCCAAGGTAATTCCGAGCGAAGATGTTCTTTACTTTACCCTCGTGTGGACGATACACAACACCTACAGGTATTGAGAAGACCGTATAGCCCTACACATCATATTAGAACTGAGAAGGGAGATGCTTTGGTAAGCTTGGCTGACTTCTGCATTGTCTCTGATAGCATCATCAATCACGTCATGCGTGATTTTTTTCTTCCCCTTAGCAGCATACTTCAGGTCCTGCATCCCTTGTTCCGCCTGCTGCAAGTAGATATAGCATAAACCTCGATTGAACATGATCTCGCACGAAAAGAGCGTAAAGTTAAGACCTAGCTGTTCGTAGTTGATCTGCTCATTGCCACGAAGATATTTAAGCGCATTGTCGAAATTGGCCAAAGCTTCCTCAAAGTCTCCCATGAGGAAGCTGGAAACACCCTGCTGGAAGTAGGCAATCGCAAAGTATTGGTCAAGTGCCGTAGCGCGTTGATAACACTCAACCTATAATTGGATGAGCACCTGGTAAGAGAGGTGACCTCGTGTACGTACAGCCGCTGTATGTCGTCCGATGGTAGCGTGGATCACGCCGCAGTTGAACAGAATCTTAGAAGTGTCTGATATTGGTTGAAACGCCTCAAGCGCTCTGTGAAAATCGTTCCTGTCATAATGTGCCAGAGCATCAACCCATGTCTGAAGTTCCTAGGCAGATATTAGTACACTATCGCAGATGTGCCATGCAGAGCCGACAAACCTGCTTGATAGACATGATATGGGAGGCGGCCACTGACGATTAATGCAATCATACGCAAGCTGACGATACAATACACTATAGTACAATGAATATCATGAAAGATAGACCTGGCAGGATCGGTTATGTGCTAAAGCAAATAAAGAGACCAAAAAGACGTTCACGAAAAGACTGACATGCAGCTCATCTCACACAAGGGCAGACGGCTCGGTGACGGGTCGAGTACGTATGCTGGGCACAGGTGTTAAGGGCGTCTAATCTTGTGTAGCCATTGCGCGATCTAGGCCAGGTAGTCGCCAAGGCCTGTGTAACGAGTGGTACTTCGAGAAGCAGTCCCAAAGTCAGTGCGGCATCGTAAATTGATGGCCGCATCGGTTGATTCGAATGACGAGGGCCACAGTGTAAGGTGTACATGCAGGTACGTTCACTCGAGATCCAGTTCGTGTAACATGGTGTGCTCGCGCCGTCCCGAAGGAAGGCGTCGATAGTGATTTGCCAATTTGACAACATGATATAATGTACGCCAAAGCCGACGACGATTTCATTTCTTGTAGTGTGGCTGGTGCCATGTCATCGTAAGTGTTACGCATATAAACGAAGCATTTAGAAAAGTGGTCGTTACTGTATGCTCTTTTTGCCCAAAGCGGAACGGAGCTATTCAATACGCACACCTTATCTTGGCTTACATAAGCCGACAAGAAGTCTGCCTTGCACAGGTTCCTGCTTTTGATTAGAATCCACCAGACGCCGAAGATTCTTGCTGCAAGAGCCTGTGAAAAGAGAATCCAGGGTGGCATATATCTTCAGCCTCTCAAATATATACCCTCGCTACTACTAGTCTTTTCCTGCATCGTATCATCCTACAAAATGGTAATCTCAGCTCCCTTCACCATCACTGCCTCTCCGGACACTGACCTCTGGCGCAAACCTCCCCAACATAATGCCACCAACGCACCTGTCAAGATACATACCACCATTCCGCTTACAAAGTTTCAACGCGTTCGTACCTCGATTGTAGCAAACTGGACTCAACGCTACGATCAAGGTGGTTTTGTACTCAAATTGACACGGCAGGGGACGAAGGACAAGTGGCTCAAAGCAGGCGTTGAGTTCTACAACGATCGCCCCTTCATCAGCACAGTCTGCACTGACAACTGGAGTGACTGGAGCGTTGCACCGCCTGTATTAGCAGATGGTGAGAAAGCTGAAGGAGAGGTGATAGTAGAGGCTATCAGACAAGGGGACGAGCTGGGAAGTGGGCTGTGGGTGTACCAGGTCGTGAAAGGAAAAGATGGCAAGGAGGAAAAGATTCCTGTAAGAGAGGTGACTTGGTTCTTCGCCGACGAAGAAGAATGGACGCTGGAGGTAGGCGCGTATGCGGCTAGGCCTGCAAATAAAGGTGGTGACCTGGAGGTCAGTTTTAGGTCATTTGAGTTTGAGAAGTCGAGCAAGTGAATGACGTAAAAGACAAGATTCAAAATAGGAATGAAGTGGAAAGAAGACTACCTGTGCCTTAGCTTCTGTGAATCACACGCACAACATACAAGCCTCTCTTCTTCATGCAGCTCTGAATCTCCGAATGTTAGTCGCAGGTGACTAGATATTGCCGAGTAAGGAAGCAGAAGAGTATGGCAGAGACCTTCGATAGCGAATCTCGTAGACGAAATCGAACACTCAATTCGATTTGTTGTTGCATCTTTCGTCATTTAATATTGTCACCTAGCAATCGACGTCTGCTTCTCGCTCAACAACTTAAGCTCTTCAAACCAATACAACAATGCAATGCAGATATCTATGCCATTGCCATGCTATTGCTCTTCGTGCCCACATGAGCTCGTATAGTGTTGACCAATATCAATAGCTGCGTTGTGGTATCGTCGTGTTCTGGAAGCATACACAACCCACCTCCACGTCAGGAATGTCGGACTGTTAGGTTTTCCAGGGCACTTTTGTCCTCCTAACGTGCTACTAATGGTGCCGAATCAATGTAAGATTCACGTTCATAAAGTTGACGAGTCCAAGGTATTAGTGTTGGGACCGAGACTGTCGAGCCAGTTATGAGGGCTTCTGTCTCTTACGGCAATATTGAATGATCATTAAATCATGGGTATCATGACGCCGAGCACCATATTAGTACACATCCAGGATCTATAGCATACCTCTGCCAGCCTGTTCCGTCCTCTCCTCCCACACCGTCTTGCCGGAGCACGAGCAAACCGTCTTGTCGTTGTCCCAGACTCCTGCACTCCGTGCTATCACGCCAACTAATGTGTCCGGGTCATTCTTGTCCATCTTCTGATCTAGCTCTTTAGAGACTACTATACTTCGTCCGACCATTTCCCAGATCTGTATCGGCTTGTCCAGGAAGACTGCGCCTATACCACCTTTGTTGACCTGCACTGTTCCCAGAATACCTCTTGCAGCTGTCTTCTCTTTCTTTGCGCGTAGTAGTTCCCAGATGCTACCGGTAGACTCGGGACCTTGTGAAATGTTCCCGCTCTCGCGAATAGTGGCATGGTAAGTGCCCGGGGAAAGACCTCGGATGCTAAGGTCGATGATTGTCATATCTGGGGCAACTTGCACCAAACGGACGAGGCCTTTGACGTAGTTAGGGACTTTGGCGTGAGTCTCGAGGATGCACACAGCGGCGCCTGGTGGTAATCATATCAGCAAGGTTTCTTCTCCCACAAAGAAGCATCCAGAGACTCACTGTCTGACTTCCCACTTCCCCGCAGAATGGCATCCTTGCCTGTGGCTTCAATAGCAGCAACAATCTGCGAGGGCGGTGCTGTGCCGACCACGGACACCAATTGCGAATCAAGGTCGGCCTTGACGGAGCTTATACCAGGGACATCATATAGTGATGTGGAAACACTCTTGATACAACCCTCGCAACTAAGCGGGACTGCGAAGACAGTCTATAGACTGGTTAGTCACGTATGGAAGACGAGCGCAATGACTGTACACACTTCGAACGATGGGATCACACCAGGCATTGTACAGTCCTTTGTACAAGTCTTTTCAGAAGATACCCGCCAACCCAGCCTGCTTGATCTGAAACGCATCCTGAGCTTGTATCATTGCCCGATTCTCCGCAAATCGCATTGAACATCACCTACTGCCACATCGGATTGGGAAATTCAGGGTCTTCTAGATGGAAAGTCTGAAACTCTTATGTGAATGTCGGTGATAGGAATATACAAGACTCGAGACAGCGTAGAGTAAGGAGATTCAATAGAGGATACGACGTCTACTTTGAATAACCTCACCCGCCTGATCTTTCAACTTTAATCTCCATATTCACAGGCCGAGAGCTACATCGAAGATGTCCCAAACAATAGGCCAAGTCCGCCCTACCCATGTTCTTTCCCTCTATCTTCCTCTAACGCATCCCAGACTGGTCTAGCCTACTCACGAGCGTGGCATGTTGTCGATGTCGGCGCTGGCCAGCGGCCCCTCGGTCGCGTAGCCACACAAATAGCTATCACACTGATGGGCAAGCACAAGCCTATCTTCGATCCTTCCACAGACTGCGGTGACTACGTTGTAGCACTTGGGTGCCACGATCTACATACGACAGGGAAGAAGCGTTTTCAGAAAAAGTACTACACACATACGACGCGGCCAGGCAGTCTAAAGGACTTGACGATGGACAAGCTTATGGCGAAGTGGGGCGGTGCGGAGGTATTGAGGAGGGCGGTGAGAGGCATGTTGCCAAAGAATAGGCTAAGGGACAAGAGAATGGCGAGGCTGAAAGGTAAGAAGATGAAAGTGGCTGTTCAATGAGGATAGAAGGCTAATTAGGCGAACAGCATTTGAAGGACTGGCACATCCTTACGAACAGAACATAATAAGACACAGAGCAGATTCGACGATATTGAATATGCCAGAGGTGCAGAAGACACTGCAGGCCGCAAAGACGAAGGCGAAGGGACCGATCACACCAGCTGCATGAAAGTAGCATTTGAACACAGTCATAACTAGGGCGTTCACGATCTGCAGTCGGACGAATTAAACGACATCAGCAGTCAGTGCCGGTCGAGGCACCGACCGAGCTGTTCACAGGATGAATGGCGTCTGAAAGGATCAAGCATGGATGGTAGTCAAAAGGGTCGGAGGTCATGATATTGCATTTTCGGCGCACTACATTCCAGAACAACGCCAGGCGGACTGGCTCTGCCACCCCATATGTAGGCTTGGGCTCGATTGGCCATATCGAGACAACACTCAGAAAACCTGTACATCGCTAAGCTGTTCCTGGACCAATCATAGCTTCGGCTTCCAATTCATACTACTAATTGAGTAGCCGCTGGCGGAAAGCATCATACCGATCGATTTACCTCGTAACAACAACATTGATGAGACCATTGGGGTCTGTTTGCGGTGCATAGACCTCTGCGTCCTTTCCAGTATTCTTCATACCTTCGAACCAGCTCAGATCTGCCCAAAACATGTTAGCATAGTAGTTCTCGAGATACAGCTCCATCGACATACCAATCTGGAAATAGTGCTTATTAGGCAAAGTGTAGTCAACAGCTTCAATGCTTGGCTCCGCCTCCAAGATCTGCTCACACATTTTGTACATTGTGTTCTGCACACTTGGTGATTCCTCCTTGGCAAACGTATCAAAGGTTATCTTTCTGGCAGCCTCCCATGCCGGATTGAACTTTGATTCTGATTTCTTCACCTCATCAACACTCGCAAATTGCTTCCACTTCCAGCCACACTCCACTGATGTGCTCAAAATGCGGTCATCAGTCTCAGGCAGGATGGTATACTTGTCCTCGGTATCATAGCCATAAAAGGCCGAGCCTGTGCTCTTCAGCACGAGAAGGTCCTTGATACCGGAACGAATGCTCAGCCCTTGTCCTTCTGTCGCAGTACACTCAATGATACGGGTTTCTTGACCGTCACGGAAAAAAGAGTGAGGGTGTGGCTTTCCATCGACCTCCATACGCGTCCATCTATGTTGAATTACCTTGACGTGGGCGATATGGATGTGTGCGTATCGCTCGATAAAATGGTTGGCGAGGATGGCAGCAAAGGTCTCAGGAGGGTCGACTGGGTTCTGCTTTGCCACAATGTATGTCGTCTGCTTCTGCGTGTCTGTCGGCACCACTACAGAGTTGTCTGCTTTCGTGTATCTGCATTTTTCTGAGCGACGATTGAGGCTGATAAAGTTTCACTCTGGCTTACGAGGTCTCAATATCACCCTCCAACATGGTATTCACGGTAAATTCATAGACGTCTTGCATGCCGTTTTCTCGTTTTTGAACCTTGTAGACACGGACATTGTCCTTGCCATACTTGGCATAGCTAACCTGAGGCATGACTGGAGGGGCGAGAAGTGATGAAAAAGGTAATAGTGGATGGTATCGGGCAAGATATGTTTCTGGGACAAATCAAGGTTTACTCGAGAGAGGTAAGACGGGAGAGAAGAGGATGTATAAGTACAAGGAGGGCAATATCTGCTATCATCTTATCAAAAGCCAATTGGCGAGCGCCGTGCTCCGAAAGGACTTCTTCCGATTGTTGCACATCATCAAGTATCCTAGGATAATCCAACCGACGGCTCTCATTGAAGGATGACAGTATTGGCCCTTCAAGGTACGATCCCCGTGACTGCGGGAATTCCGACATTGCTGTTACTACTGCCCTTATTATTGTTGTAATCCAGTATCAATCTCCAAAAAGTGCCAAGAATTACCCCGCAATAAATGGCGCAACTCACAATGGACTCAAAGCAAGAAGCACGCGTTGCCTACTGCAGTCTATGGTACCAATAGACAACAATTAGCTCCTTAAGTTCTCCCATAGACCCTTATCCTTGACCTGCGTTTCGCTTGACGAATCTTCTCTTCATGGCTTCTGCAGGACGTTCAATCGGAACCACGACGTGCTATGAACTACCGCCAACGTCATACTCATGAGATCACCTCGAATGCTTAGGTCACCTCTATCTCGAGATCCGGCCGACCCTATCTAACTAGGGCTCCCCCATGACAAGCCGCCTCAACGATCAGGCCACGGAGCGCGACAATCTCCTTCCACCACAGCGGCTTGGACGCGATGGACGTTCCCTGTCGACATTCAGTCTGGTATCGAAGGGTGTCCCGAGTTCTGTCGCAACCTACAACAACGCGCCAGGTAGTTTCAGTACAGATCTGCGATCCACCGCCAACCCACGACATGATCCTACACGGTCACAAAGACCTTCTTTCGTTAGCTATGCATCGACGAGGACGCAAGAGGCAGAAGACAAGGATGGCTCTGATGCACGGCAGACAGAATTGAAAGAGGCGATTGCGCGCGAAGAGAAGATCAAGTCTGGCTCTGAGAATTTACTAGAAGCATTGAATGCTAAGAATGCAAAACAAGCGAAAGAGCAAAGACAAAGAGTCGAGTCCGAGCTCAACGCATCGAATCGCAAGATTGCCCAATTGAAATCATATTTGGAAGCTGAAATTCAGCACGCGAAGGAGAGGTCACCAAGTCCAGTGGGAAGACTTTCGAAACTCTTCCGGAGTGTGCCTACAAGGTCTCAATCTAGACATGAACTGGACGATACTGAGGTCTTTGTCGAGGAAGAAGATGTTGAATCGCCTACATTTGTTCTTTCTGAAATACTGCAATCGCTGGAACGAGAGGGTATGCCATCTGAGTACTATGTAGAACGTGCGAATAATCTGGTGGATCTTTTCAAAAGACACCCTACGCTCAAGTACGACCTGGCCTGGTCTATCTTTGGCTTGCGCATGCAGACTATGCTGCTAAGTGATAGCCGAGAAGTGGTTGCGGCGAGCTTTCGACTAATGAGGCATGCGATTACTGACAAAAAATCATTGTCTATAATGCGATCTCTACAAACGGATTATCTGGTCATTCTTTCACTTGTCAAAGAAAGTAAAGCTAGCGTCGAACGCGAACAGGCCCTGAAGTTCGTGCGAGCTTTTCTAGACGTCAAAGATGGCACACAGGAGCTGGCGGTATCAGTAATCCGAGTTGTGGCTGCGATTGCAGAGTTACATGAGGATCGTCTGTCTAGTATCTGCATGCTTACGTTGGCTGAACTACTCGTGCGAGATCCAGCGTTGGTGGTCGCTGCTGGTGGTATGAGTATACTGTCAGAAGCATTGGCAGAAGGCACATATCAGCCTTCCGAAAGTCTGGCTCATGCCTTCCTTTACTTGCTGGATACCCCAGCACGCCGCATTCACCTCAGATCTGGTCACGAACTTGACGGACCCTTGTCTGCTTTCACTGATGGAGCGAGCATTGAGGACACGGAAAGATTGACAGCAAGTGCAAGGATGATATCAACGATATTAAAGACGTGGTCTGGTCTTTCTGCTTTCGCAATGGAAGATTTCCAAGCCTTTCAAAGTCTCACAGGCTGTCTTCACATTCCATCATCTACGCTACGTGGTATTGTACTTGACCTGCTGTTTGATGTCCTTCGGATCAAGCAACCGTCCTGGTCTTCATCATTCCTGGCTGGAAGGCGTCTGACCACCTATGGAAGAGTTGGCAGTCTCAAGCCTGATCTGGGTGCTGAAGCCGACGTGCAACACGAGCAGCAAGAGGATCTAGTGGAGCACTTTACGTCCACTATCTTAGCTGTATTCCTGCGCTGTGGCCTCGTTGGATCATTGCTAGTTGCGCTTGAAGGCGAAGCGGATGCCGGCATCAAACGCAAAGCCACTCTACTATTGAGCGAGGTATTACGAGTAGCACATGAAAGACTTCCGCCCAGCTGGAGTGCTCGAACTCAAGTACTCCCGTCACTCTTCCAAAAGGCATCGCTTCTACAACAGCCGAACGAGAGATATGTAGCAAGCGGAACCATTTACCAGCTCGAGAGTGTTACGCGCACGCTATTGCGAACTGGAACTACTGGCAATTCGACCTCAAGCTTACCAGTATCTGCGTCTCCTAGCAATCGACGAACCTCTGACCTTAGTAAAGACACTTTATCGCCGCAAATAGAGGAAGGTCATTTTCGCGCTGTCATTATGGACACTCAGGTACTGGCAACTGTCAACTACTCTAAGTGGCGCTGGGATCTCATTCTGAAGATCATCGAAGGACCACTTCTGAACCCGAAGCGTCTCGAGGAAGCCACCAAGACCAACAAGTTCGTGAAACGACTTCTCAGCTTTTATAGGCCGTTCAAGTATAGGTTTGCCGATATCTTAAACACCAAGCCTAATCAGCGATATGTGAAGACAGGCTGCGCTCTCCTGAAAACGCTGCTACAGAGTAAGGAAGGGATCGCCTATCTAGCGGAGCAGAAACTCTTGAGGCAGGTTGCAGAATGTCTAGCTCAGGTTGATCGGTCCAGCGGACTGACGTCCGCTTCGCCCCTCTTTGCTGTAGATCGTCTTTTAGACACGCTTAGTGGAGGTTACTTCACCATGCTTGGAGTCCTCAGTGCTCATCCACAAGGACTAGAGATGATGGAGCGATGGAAGATGGTGAATATGTTCTACCACGTCGTCGAATTGGAAGATCGAGAAGACCTTATCAAGCTGCTCGCCACATCAATGGACTACACTTTGGACAGCCACCTAAGGATCATTCTGTCGAAGATTTTAACGTCATGCAGCCAGTCTGTGCGATTACATGCAACCCGAATATTGCGCAAGTACGCTATGCGACAGATGCCACAACCCGAGACCTCAGTCGATACAGCTTATGCTGAGTGGGCTATCCAGCTACTTGTCACACAGCTGTACGATCCTGATATTGAGGTTTGTGAAGTTGCCGTTAGAATCCTTCAAGAGGCTTGTAACGATGCCGACTCTCTTGAGTACGTCGTGCGTTGCAGGCCAGCGCTTGACCATTTGGGAGAGATTGGTGCACCGTTGCTGCTTCGATTCTTATCGACATCCATTGGCTATCAATATTTAGACGATCTAGACTACATCTCGCAAGAAATGGACGACTGGTTTCTAGGTCGCAACGACTCCTATGTCATGGTGGTCGAAGCATCGCTCGCACAAGCGCTAACACAATCTGGGCACAGTCGAAAAGTTCGGTACGGAGATCAAGCCGAGTCCCAAGTTTATGGCTCGGCACCACCACATTTCTATCGAGAGCTGACCCGTACATCTGAAGGATGTAAGCTGCTGCAGAGTAAAGGACACTTTGAGGAGTTCGTGGCAATCTTGAAGACACACGGCATGGTAGAGACAGACGCAGAAACAATACTGAAACTGAAGGGAGCTATCTGGGCTGTTGGTAATATTGGATCTATGGAGCTTAGTGCACCTTTTTTGGAGTCGAGTTTAGCCGTGGAGCTGGTGGTTCGTATTGCGGAGCAGTCTAAGGTGATGTCGGTACGCGGAACTGCATTTTTCGCCCTTGGCTTGATTTCCAAGAGCATTCATGGCCAGGAGATTATTGCTGAGCAAGGCTGGGAGGTGGCTGTCGACGAGTTCGGTCAATCACTGGGTATCTGCTTGCCCGCGGAATTTGGCAAGCTCTTCTTGGTACGTCATCCTCCTGGCTATCAGAACCTCTTCACCGCGACTAATACCTTGCAGAACCGAGCACAAGCACGGCAAGATATGAGAAGTGATACTAGCAATGATGACACAATCAAAGCGGTACCACCACCGATCCCAATGGCAGACGAAGATCCAGTCAAGGCACGAATCCTGAACCTGATGAAAGACCTCTGCAATCCAGTTCTTGCGAAACGACGCGCAACAGAAATGCTCATCATCAAATCGAAACGACCAGCTCCTTTCAGACATACTTCTTTCTTCCACAAGGTCATGAAACTCTTGGAAGCACATCACTTTCGACTACCAGTGCTTCGGTTCGTTATTGACCTATTCGATAAACGAGTCTTACGAAATATAGTGCTTGACGAAGAGGAAAGTGAAGAGGATGAGGAACTTGAAGAGGAGAGTAGAGAAGATCTCGATGATGCATTGCCTCCCCTTGACGCGACAATGGCCTCAATGTGAAGGACTTTAAGGATACATGGGAGTATATATGGCGTCAAAATCGGGATCAAAGGGATTTGACTCGAGCTACAGGCTAGCAGGTATAGTTAGTCAAGTACTAGGAAGTTGGCTTTATGTAGCCAGACAGATGGGTGAAAAGGCACACCACTGCTACTGTCTTGATAGCACCTCCTTTTACAGGTTCAATCGGGCCGGAATGAATCCTACCTTAGGCTAAACCTCCTCGATCTGGCCGTTGTACCGATTGCACCGTCCATCTCAGAAGATCAAGCGATCTTAGCGAATGAAGGACAAGCTTTATGCCTATCCCTGTCTTTCGGATCATGCCATCGGAATAGAAGCACTTGACATCATGGACGCTTTACATCCACCAAGGATTGTTGTTGATTGTGCGACTAACTCTGCTACGTTATCCACCTCTCCTCAGTATTTGCCCCGCTTGTCTCAGTATCATTGTGGCCGTGCAGTATTCAGTACGTGCACGAATAGACGATAGTTGAGCACCCCACCAGTTGTCAGAACACAACATCTCAGACACCAGATACAGCCATCTCGCCCATCTCATTCATATCGAAGCCTCCTCACATATCTTCGAAGTAATCATCTATTCGCGTTATAGGTCTTAGGAATTGTCAAGCTCAACACACGACACCACATAACTTGCAGACAACAATTGGCTGCTATATATCCTAAAAGAACATCTGTGCATGATTCAAAGAGAGATTCATTCATAACACCCAACTCTCTATATGAGTGTCTTGCAAGAGTCTAGCGGACACGCAGCACTACAAGACGAAACGCAATATCTTGTCGATCTGGAAACACCAGAGGAATACCAGGACGATCAATTCGGCTTTATGAGCAACCATGACGACGCCTCAGGAACAACTGTTCGGGTGCTAGGCGGACATAAAGATGCTCGGGCGCTGGTTCGCCTGGTACAGTGCTCCGTATGTTCTCTAATACTACAATCACCCGTCACATTACCTTGTGGCAATTCGATATGCCGTAAATGCCTGCCAACTCCTCACGAGCGCGAACATGTCTCATATCCGGACACTTTAAGCCGGAGACAGGCTATACAATGTCCATTCTCTGACTGTCAGCTGGAACACACAGTGGAGGATTGTGGAGTCAATGTCGTGTTCTGTAAGTTGCTGGATTCGATCAACGAGAAAGTGGTCGAATGTCGCCTCAATGCAGGTAGTACACAGACAATTGTGCAAGAGCTACCTATGGCTACCGAAACTTTAACGGAGGCGTCATCAGGAAAAGCAATAGGCTCGCATACACACCTACGAACATTACCTGGTGCACGTTTGGTGGCGACATACACACTTGCAGAAATGGGCGAGCTGGATTTCACATCCGACAGCAACTATAAAGATTTTGAGCCTTACGACGAGTCGGCAGGGAGAGACGAAGAAATGCTCGGACATCTGAAGGATGCATGTCAACGGGATCTGGACTGTCATGTTTGCTACAATCTTATGCTCAACCCAGTCACTACCCCTTGTGGCCACACATTCTGCCGAAAATGCTTGGCACGTATCCTAGATCACGCAGACATCTGTCCTGTTTGTCGACGGAACTTACCTCTACAATCGTCCCTTGTCTCTCAACCAAGTGACAAGTCGCTTTCGACAATTTTGCTCTCAATCTGTCCAGAAGAGATCCAAATTCGCGAAGAACAAAGCGACATTGAAGAGCGAAGTGCACCTGGAGGATTGGACACAGCACTCTTCCTGGTCACCGTCACATTCCCGTTTATGCCGATATTGCTCCATGTCTTCGAACCACGATATCGCCTCATGATCCGACGGGCACTTGAGACAGGCGGTCAATTCGGTATGATTCCACACAATCAGCATGGCCTACCACAAGGTAACATGGGTCGTACGCGCTTTATGGAAATGGGCGTGATGGTACAAATCGAGCACTTCCAAACTCTTCCGGATGGTCGATCATTCCTGCAATGTCGAGGTGTGTCAAGATTTAGGGTCATCGCTCATGGCAAGCTCGACGGCTACTGTGTAGGTCGAGTACAGAAGGTCGAGGACATCTCTCTAGCCGATGAAGAACAACTCGAGATTCGACAGATGACTGCCGCACGAACTGTGCCACCGGAGCAAAACATCATAAACCTCGATGGACTATCGACACGTGAGCTTTTTGAGATTGGTCAGACATTCGTCGCACGAGCACGTGAAAGATCTGCTCCGTGGCTACAAGGCCGTATCATCGACGTCTACGGCGGACCTCCAGAGGATCCAGCTATCTTCCCTTATTGGTTTGCTAGTGTCCTTCCTTTGCACGAAGACGAAAAGTACAAACTATTGCCGGCGACGAGTGTACGAGAACGATTGAAGATAACAGCAAGATGGGTTCATAGGATAGAGGCACAGAGATGGTAAGTCTTTCTTCCTTCTCGACGATCGCTGCTGTCTAGCTGCTCCAGCTTAATAAGTGACTCTTCTAGTCAATGAGGCTAACGTCGCCTTATAGGTTTAATGCGAGCGCTTGTAATGTGTTATGACTAGCTTTCTTTGTACTATTTGTGGTGGTCATGGTGATTAGGGTACGGTATAGTGATCTTGAGGATCGAAGAACCGAGCTTTGACGTTCAGGTCAGGATGTCAGCTCGGCACATGACTGGCTATCAGTCGATTCAGAGTCACGATCCGGTAGCATTGCCCTCATACCCGACAAAACTCTACCCCAGGGCTTCCAGCACATCTGTTACCAAGGATGCCTTAATTCAAGATAACTACGTCTCATGTGCTACATGAGCCTTGGGCATGGACGCAGACAGTAAGTCAATAATCCACCCCTACATTGCACTGTTACATCAGGTAGTAGTAGCTGACATTATACCTCACCCAGGTGTACCTCCACCTTCTACAGATGCTAGGCCTAATTTGAAATGCCAATACTCTTCGAACCTTGATCTGCGCCTTTTGCGTTGCAAGATCATTGACATGAGGATTGGGGAGAGGTGTCAACGAGAGACGAAGACAACAATAATCGAACTAGAAGATCTAGAGTGGGGTAATCATGTCTGCTTAGCTGTCATTCAGTGTTTTGTTTGGTCATTTTCGGTTTCTTGGGACCACCCTCTCCTTGCTCGTAATTTAGTCGATACGAAGCCTAACTCATAGAACATTTTGCTGCTAAAAGTTCGGTGTTCTGCGAATTTTCCGATCTTCTTTGCTCCTCCTAGCTGATCACACAGTGTCCATGTACTTGCGACGTAGAAGAGGCCTACTATTTTTGTTACTGTTCGTAGTCTCTTCATAAGATCGATTTCCTGGAGAGGCCTAACCCCAGTAGTCGATCGGACGCTAATCATGCGAGCTCAAGCTGAGCGTAGGAGGAAAACAATCTTGGCGGGGTCATTGTTCTAGTATAACGACAGTTCTCAATCATAGCCCAGAGACAAGATGTCGGACAACAGAAGGACTGTTCTTATTACAGGTAGGCTCCTCTCGAGGGCGTCCTCTTTTGCGTGACGTTGAACAAGCATGAACAAGCAAGAACTCGCTATGATTATCTACTCTGTTCAAGCAATGATAGCACAATGAAAGAGAACGGAAAAAACAATATGCATGGCTCATTCGCCGTGCCGTGGAACTCTCCCAAATCAGAGCCTTGATCATCCTCCAAAAATTCTCACACCTTTTGTTTGTTAGGTTGCACACCAGGTGGTATCGGCCACACGCTTGCACTCCACTTCCACAAAGCCTCTTTCCGCGTGTTCGCCACCGCTCGTACCCCTTCCGCACTCACCTCACTCACGGACCTCGGCATCACCGTGCTACCGCTCGAAGTTACCAAAGCCGAGTCAATCACCGATCTCCGTGATCAAGTTGCCAAGCTCACCAACAACCGCGGACTTGACTTTCTAGTCAACAATGCAGGCCGCAACTATACGATGCCTGCTCTCGATCTCGACGTTGATGAGGTTCGAGACTTATTCGAGACGAACGTATATGGTGTCATGCGAATGTGCCAAGCTTTTGCGCCACTATTGATCGAGGCGAAGGGGTGCATTGTGCAGATTGGAAGCTTGACGGGTGTCATGCCCTATGTGCTTTCTAGTGCATATAATGCTAGCAAGGCGGCATTGCATGCTTACAGTAGGACGTTAAGGAATGTGCGTATTTAAATTTTGCATCGATTGCGGAGTATCGAGGATATCTAATCACGAGTGATTGACACACAACAGGAGCTCTCACCATTCGGCGTAGATGTTACGGTCGTAACCACTGGTGGTGTGAAGAGCAATCTATCTCGGCTCTATCGACAGCTCCCGTCAGATTCGTTGTACAAACCCATTGCCGATGCTTACGAACGGCGCCTTACCTACAGCCAAGACAACTCGATACCGAACGAGCAGTTTGTGGCACGGATCATGCCGCAGATCATTGCCAGGAGGAAGGAGATTTGGGAGGGCAAGGCCTCGTGGTTGATATATTATCTCCTTGGCTATGTACCATTTGGTGCAAGGATTTTGGTACATGTTTCTCAGGAGACTACAATATCACACTTCAGCTAACGTGCAGTTAGGACGCTTTCTTCTTCAGAGAATTCAGCTTTTGGAAGCTGATACCGTCAAAGTCAAAGTCAGCCTAGGGTGTGGCTGGAGATGAAAGCGCTCAGAGGTCACGTTGCGGCAATCAAGAAGGCAAAGACACAGTAGTAAGCTTAAACGTTGTTGCGCAGCCAACACCAGGTGGCACAAGCGCATGAAACGAAACATGCCTGCACTGTTATGGCTCAGACGTTCAGTTGCGCAGAACCTTATTTGCATAGTCTGGACATACCTTAAGCAAAGCCTGAGTCCACTTGGCAGCGCTCAGAGCGAATAGCTTGAGTTTATTACCTTGCGCACAGAATTTCATGCCATATAAGTTTAAGAACCCTCTGATCTGCATGCTCTTCCACCATTCAGACTCCACAGATCTTTCCGAGCTCGGGTACTCCTCACAAAGTGACTCACTTGGCTTGATTTTTCACTTGGGTCGCCCAGATCTCCTTGTAGCAGTTTCGACGATTTGCTTCCAGCACAGTCTGGGTTGCAGCAAGATTTAAGGTCCGGCAGCCATCACAAGTCACTCGATCGTCTTGACTTCTAACTGGACTGCCTAGGAGAGATCTCCTCGTAGCGTCTTCAACAACTTCTTCTTTGATATAGTTTCAGTATAGGCAAGATTCGACATCCAGCACTTATCACAAGTCTTCTAATCGTTCTGATAGCCACTTGGGCTGCCTAGATTTCCTAGCAGCGTCCCTCAACGACTTGGTTTCAGCATAGTCAGCGTTGAAGTATATTCGACCTCCGAACCCCATCACAGCACCAGGACGTTGACAGCAGTCCTTGTTTGTTCAGCTTTCATACCAAACTTCTCGTCCTCAAGATCCCAGCCTAGTCCAAACTCGTGCACCCATCCATTGAGATGGACGGTACTCATCACACTGGGGAGGTGCTGCCTTACTACGAACTACCTCCACCTGGTTATTCCGAGCTGGATCCTACTATTTTCCCACTACACAGAGTCTGGGCAACTGAGCCGTGGACGCATGAGCCATGGGCCGAAGTCAGGTGGGACTGGGAACCTGTACCTTGTCCTGCTCCATCTACAGAGCGACAGCAGGGCACAAGTACCGCCGGCGCTGCCGCAGAGCCCCATGGAAGTGTCGATACTGCGCAGGATCCGCCGCGCACTTATGGCCTCTTGCGTGTCCGAAGCCTGCTCAAGGCTTTCACTACCACAATCACTTCATCGATGCTGATGCCGATGTTTGTGCAATCGGCCAGTGAATGCGCAGCTTGCGAGGACGTTTTCGAGCCCTACTGCAAGCTCCGTGCCAGATGTATTGATCGAAGCAAGAAGTTCGACGAAGCCCTCCGAAAACCAATCGAACTGGACTGCAAGCACAAGTACTGCCGGCCATGCTTCAACGAGCTCGTCAGCATAGCCTGCGACACTGAAGGCACGTTTCCACCAAGATGCTGCAACAGACGAATCAATTATAGCCACGTTGTCGAAAACCTCAGTCCAGCTGTCATGGCCAAGTATCACAACATGGTGCGAATAAGCAACATTCCGGCAAACAATCGTTGGTACTGTAGATCCGCGGGCTGCGGAGAGGTGAACGATACCCGCTCACTCGGCGGAACCAATCGGCACTGGCAATGTCGCAAGTGTGCCCGCCGCGCCTGCGCGCTGTGCAGGAGCTCTCAGCACAACGGCAGATGTAATCGTGACGACGTGCAAGCAGAAGCCGACAGAGAAGTGATGCAGTCGTACAAATCCTGTCCGGGATGCGGTGTTGTGATTGACCTGGTCGATGGCTGCAGGCATGTCACCTGTAGATGTGGATACGAGTTCTGGTAAAGTTTTTTTCAAACACCAATCACCACCTAACGAATGATATTGCAAGGCTGCTAACTTTCTCTTGACTGATAGCTACGTTTGCCTGTGCCGCTGGCATTACACGAATACCTGTTACTCTCCAGCTCGATGTGCACGCGCTCATAGCGCTCGGCTAGATCGGACGGCGCAGATTGCACGAAATGAAGAAATGGTGCAGACGATGGAGGCGCAAATGCGATAGAGCATGAGAAGACTAGGCGCCAAAATGGTCCCAATTCGGGCGTTACACTTCGTATTTGTGACTAGTAGAAGGTGCCGTTCACATCTCGGACTTCTGAATCAAACGTTGTACATGAACAGCTTATGGACAATGAAAAGAGTCACCTGCCTGACTTCCTACGCTACAACTCCAATTAGCCAGAAACAAATAGTAGTATTGAATTCACAATTCTGTGTCCAGACTAAGTCACAAGCAAGGCTCTCACTGCCAGGTAACCTGGGACTGACTCTCTGACGTGGCGCTGGATAGCGTGGTTGTCATACATCCCTCCGTCACAATATTCGTTGAAGTACAAGAGGCTTTTCTATGGGGAGTTGCGTTTCGCACAAGCTATTTTCAGCTCCTCTTTGACACAGTCCGATCGTGCGACGACAAAAGCACGATTTGATATCGTGGATGCCAATGAAGCTGCGGACTGTATTCAGCCCATGTACTCTCAGGCTCGGTATTGCTCAGAGTTCTTTTTCCAGTATTGCAGCATACTCTAAGCAAGCCTCATCGTTACCGTATTGTGTGATAAGCTGCATGCCGATCGAACCAACACCATCAGGCAAATCTCCAATATTAGCTGGCCGCACAGGTATACTGATAGCAGGCAGCCCAGCCAGGCTAGCAGGAACAGTAAAGACATCTCCAGCATATGCCTCCAACGGTGGTTGTGCTTTGACTTCATCCAGTGTCGGTGGCAGTGTGGGCGCCGTCGGGCATATTAGAACGTCAACTTTACTCTCCTCATCATGCATCACATGTTCAGTAGTTCTTGAAGGACTAGAAGATTCAAGTGGATTTCCCAACGCGAACACGTTGTTAAAGTCATTTACAAGCAGTCGCCGTATTCGCTGGGCTTGCATGAAGTAATTGTCGATTGCATCAGCACTTAGGCTGTAGGCGCCTAAGAGTATTCGTCGACGGACTTCGGCACCAAAGCCGTGCTGTCGTGTTTGCGTGAATAGTTGCTCATGAGATGCAGAAGTAGCTTGCGCAGGATCAGTTTGACCATAGCGTACACCGTCATACTTGGCAAGATTTGAAGAGGCTTCGGCTGGTGCTAAGATGTAGTATGCAGATAGTGCTTGTCGTGTAGAGGGTATGGGTACCGACCGGACAGTATGGCCCATTTTGAGTAGCTGCTGTATTGTTCTGATCCACGCCTTACGGACGACGGGTGATAGTTCTGCTGTGATATATTCACTGGGTATGCCAATTCGTACGGACTTTTGTTGAGGCTGTTTTGCTACAATGTCTGCGATGCGCTGTCGTGTGGAGGCGGTAAGACTAGTCGGATCGTTGACATCGTGAGCATCAACTCCGCCAAGAATGCCTACCTTCATCAGCTTTGCCTTGCATCAACATGAAAGGGACCTTACTGTGTACACGCTGCACATCTTTCACATTCTTGGCCATATAGCCTACTGTGTCTAACGAGTTGGCGTACGCTACCACACCCCATCTCGATACCAAGCCATATGAGGGCTTGAAACCATATATATTATTGTAGGCTGCTGGTAAGCGTACAGATCCTCCCGTATCTGTTCCAAGCGCGCTACCCAAAGATTAGACCATCCTCAAGCTGTATATTATGTCACAACTCACCAATCGCTCTGACCACTTGCAACTGCAACAGCGCTTCCACCAGAGCTACCACCTGCACTCCTTCCAGTAGATGACTGTACCAGACCGAAAGCCGAGTGAATGGAGTGTGACCTATCTAGATCAGTAAGCCTGTGGAAGAAGCTTTGGAGGAGGGTTATTTCTTACCCCATGCCAAATTCATCTAGATTAGTCTTGCCGTTGATGGCGCCACCAGCACCACGAAGCCTAGATACCACTGTTGCATTGTAAGGACTTCGATAGTCTTGTAGAGCTCGGGAGCCGCAAGTCGTTGGAAACTCAGTTGTGCATATGTTGTCTTTGATGGCAAACGATAGACCGCTGAGCGGACCTGTTGAAGACTTTGTAGTAACACTAATTGGTCCACTCAAGTATGCATTGAGATACTGTAAGGGCTGTGACGAATTGACGCGCTGCATCGAGAGTGCGAGAAGAACAATCTACTCTCGTGCTCTCCGATGGAGGTCGAGGTTGATATGCTGACTACGTTGACGCAACGAGCAAAGGTTTCGACGTCTCGGCTTTTTTTCATTTGATTCGGGTAAGAATCTTGATAGTATTTACATCGAGAAGAAAATGAGGGTTAATCGGGCAGTGTTCCCAGATTAATAATCGACCACTTATACCATAAGTAGCAACGACGTGTCTTGGCTTTCCTCTCCCTTGACGCGCTTGTACAGTGTTGCGCTCCTGAGATTGTGTGTAAGAAGGCAACGAGGACCGAAAGTTATACATGACATACATACACTTACGAGCTGCTTTTGCGTGCTCAGGACGCAGACAATACCTTACTCTACGACATCAAGGTACCCAAGCCGGTGAAACCGTTAGACTAGTCGACCGGAGTGTTACTCCAGCCTCCTGCATGAGCACTGTCATCACCACAACCCTCTACATTGACCAAGTCTACCTTCTCGCCATCGACCACGTTCACAATGCGAAAAGTTTTAGCGCTGTCAGTGCTGTCAGTGCTGTTGCGCAGCATCGTCGCCGTGCAGCCAGGCGTACCCGCACCACCGTAACTCCCAATCCGCTCTCTTCCTTGGGCGCAACTCAACTTCCTTCATGTGCCAGATCCTCCCCATAAGCTGCGAATGCTTCGGCTAATCCATACGTAGACGACCGACATACATGGATGGCTTGGTGGTCACCTGCAAGAAGGATCGTATTCCGCAGATTGGGGAGACTACATATCCTTCACTCAACATCTCCAAGATCGAGCGGACGCAGATGGTGTCGACCTGCTAGTCATCGACACTGGAGACAGAATTGAGGGCAATGGCCTGTACGATGCTTCCGACCCACGAGGTCTTTACAGTTTTGACATCTACAAACAACAAAAGGTCGATGTCATCACTAGCGGTAATCACGAACTCTACAAATCCAATGGCTCAGAGGATGAGTACAATAAGATGATACCACACTATAAGAGGAGCTAT
>Ga0115841_10001_pt1 | contig 24840 bp, 28 predicted proteins | sample InSIn5SAF170_2_FD_83855 | JGI IMG/M metagenome (GOLD analysis project Ga0115841, IMG submission 83855) | reverse complement strand
GAAGAGTAGCAGGCTGACAATTTTCTTGATGGATATTTTGGATATAATCAAGTATCCATAGCCCTCGAGGATTAGCACACAAAAGTGCATTCACAATAATATGGGGAACATATGTTTATAGGGTCATGCCGGGCTATACAAAATCATGCTAGTCTCATTAGATTAGGAGGAGAGTATTGAGAGTAGGACCCAAAGAAGCATGTGAAGCAAATCTTAAGATTTTTGAATGAGGAGTTTGGTCCGATGATGTTATGTCCCATGCTTGGACATAATCTGGCTATAGAGGCTAGCCAAACTAGCTAAACAATCCTTATAGTTGTGTGAACTAGTCATTGGTGGGTTATATAGTTAGGTTTGTGAAAGAGCTCATGTGTAGAAATCTACCTTAGAAGAGGGGTCTTCCAAGGAACCTAGCTTGCAATCAGCCCATTGGTTAGTTATACCAATCACAACATTTGAGACAACTAGGTGTGCATGGTATAGGACATGCATAATAGTCGCTAAACTCCTTGAGAAAAGCCACAAGTTTTATCTCTTCCTCAAAGGTGAGATCCTTTGCAATGTAATACAAGCTTTGCCTCCTCTCCTAATTCTGTAATATCCACTTCCTTCCATCATATGAAATATCCTCTTTCTCTTCTCTTGCACGTCTGCTGACTTTTGGTCACATCATTGTATGCTCATCAATGTCATAAGACTTAAAATGGTTTGGTACCTCTTGGAGATCCATCTCATCTATCTCTTTGAGCGAGGATCCTTTTTACTTCTCGTTCTTCAACCGCCCGCACTAAGGCTTTATTTCTTCTTATACGAGTTGATCTACTTAATTTGGGTTTAGCCTTTGGCTCCAAAGTTTTTTCAAATGACAATCACCTCACTAAGTTCCTTGCTCCAATTTTTTTGAGAATTCCTCATGGACACAGATAGGACACGGGTCACCTTGGTGCTCCCTTGTACTTAAGCTTGTGCTCGAGTTAACACATTTATAGATGATATTATCCTAATGGGTTTTACATTGATCATTCTAATCCTTGTGTTTGGGGTAATTGGTACTGGGGTATAGGCAATCCTTGAAAACATGGTCCACACTACACTTCATGTAGGTATACATAGGTGGTTAGGCATTTTGGATAGATGGCTGATTAGACGTCAAGGCTACTACCCGTGCTAGACATTTATCTACACAATGGGGTCCTTGATAGTGATAACATTATATTGGTCCTCGTCTTGTTACACCAAATTGGCATCTCTGCCTCTCCATTGCTGTTGAGACATTATTTGAAAGACTGGAATAGGAGTGAAGATTGGAATAGGACCTGCATAATGATGTAATTGGACACACCAGGTCTTGTGCCTCTTCCATTGATTCTAGTATTCTATGTCTATTGAGTATTCTCCTATTTTTGGTTCTTGGTCCATCATCATTTGGTTTAGTGGTGTGACTCGTGGCATTGGTGGTTGAGGTGGCAAAACTGGTGGGGGTAGACATATTTTTGCCATCTTGTACATTCCTCTCTACTGCCCTACATTGTCCTGATACAATAGCTTGGTTGGCTGCACAAGGTGTTGGGAGAGCTAGTGGTTGTCTAGGCCCTAGCAATAAATTGCATGGTGCAATTATAGGATATCTACACTGATTGGTTTCATGATTCCACAGTCGCATACAATGTGCACAATAAACTAGTTGCCTTGGCCTCAATTGTGGGCACTCCATGCTCGTATGGTTTGGTCGACATATCAAGAATCATACTAACTCTCTCTAAGGGTGTAAATGTGTGTTAGCTAGGGCTTCTCTTACATCATGCAACTTGATCTTTTCCAAGATCACACTACTCAATTTGTCCATACTCACGTTCTTAACTTGTTTGTCTTGGCTCTTCATCTCAAACTTAGCTACTAATAATTTGGAAAACAACTCCGATGAGGTTGGCTTATCCTCTTCGGGTCTCGTTATCCCCATTAGATTATCCTCAAGATTAATAGCTAACTTGTAACATTCATCCAACGTTGCAAGCCTAGCAAAGGAGTAAGTAATCTTGTACATTTTTTGCATCAATGTGAGCATAGGGCATCATTTGTCAAAAACCCCATGCTTAGCCTTTCATAAACTTATTGAATGTATTGGACATCAAAAAACATTAAAGCCTTTGGGGAATCGCTTGTGAAAGCTTCACATATAGCCAATATACTCCAAAAAAAAATAAGTGATATCAAACTTAACAATCTCCTAATGCTCAAGAAAACATGGAATCTTCAAGTGATTTATGCCTTCATCTTTACCATCGTTGTCCCTTTTCTTGTCCACGTTTATTACAAGCCGCCTTCTAGCAAGGGCTTCTTCTCAACTATTTTCATGGTGCCCAAAACAACGTAGTTTAAAAGCTTTCACACATGAAAGGAACCTCAAATGCCACGAGTTTCTAGGATGTAGGGGCCGGTTTCCACATTGAACTAGTGGGCAACCGGTTGCTCTTGAGAAGCAATTTAAAGAACAAAATGACAAACAATGTTTTGAAATATGTTGTTTCAAACTCAACCCCTCAAACTTGGAGGGAATGAATTCCCTGCAACCAGGTGACAAATCGACGAAAAACCGGGAGTGCGTGGAAACCAGCCCTAGGTGAGGTCCAATTGGAGCTCTATGAGGACCTCATAGAGCTCCAATTAACTCAGAAAATGAAATGGGTTGGCAAAGAGTACCACACATAGGCTCTATAGAACACACAGTTCACCCATAACCTCGGTGCTCATGTTGTTTGTCACTTGCAGGTAGAGGCTCTACACACAGTTCACCCATAACCTCGATGCTCATGCTGTTTGTCACTTGCAGGCATAGGCTCTACACAGATTGGGGGAAGCACGCAGAGCTGCCAGGTCTTTGAAGGCAGCAGAGCTACCAGAGCTATTCCCGTTTTAATGTGTTCTCAACGAGCCTACAGCACCTCCGTGGCACAACGAAACCCTAGCTTTTTTTAATTTCTGTGGGCCTAGAAGCTGGCCCGGCCCCTGAGCAGTTCTGCTATGTGCCTCGTCTCTGAATGACACCAACGCTGAGCAAAGAATCTTTGTGTGCTTCTCATCTGTCATCTTGCATTGGCCATCGCCTGTGATTCAAGTTGAGCTCGGGGATAGCCTGTCCGGGTGCACAAACACAGGTTTTTGAGCCCAGGGCTCCATGAGATCACTGGGCCGTCGCTTAGTCGAGTTCTGTCGCTTCCTGGCAGTCTCCCGTCTGCAGCTTCATCTCACACAATATTTTTGCAAACGCCCTACTTCATCTTTACCGAATTTGTGTAGGCAGATCACCGACTCTTGACAATTGCCTTGGCCTCAGGGCAACTCACACACACCACACCTACGAACTCGGAACGATCGCAGCCTCCCTAGGAGGCGGAGCGGCTTCACTGGAGTTACTCCTGAAAGGGCAGAGCGGCTTCACTCTAGTTACTCCTGAAAGGGGGCAAGAGCCACAACCGCCAAGGAGCATAGGTATCCCTACCCATGGGAGCTGGGGGATTTGAACCCACAACCTCTTGGTGGTTGTAAGCCCAGATCCTTATCGCTAGGCTACCACTTTGGGAACAGATCACCGACTCTTAACGACCTACGCTCAATAAAATATGGCGGCCTGTGCATAGCGGTCATCAAACTATGGCTGCCCTTCGGAATACCCTGCACATGTGGATCTTGTAGAACTCCCAGATCGAGTCTATGGCCAACATGTAGAAGTAAACCTCGAGCACTCATTTGTGCCAGCATATGTGTGTGTGTGAAGGGCTAATTCTAATGTTTGCCTTCTCATTGATCTAGAGTCTAGGCCTATCTCTTCTAAAAACGATGGAATTTCAGAACACAGACATGCAGAGCTATGGTAGAATTAAAAAACGATGGAATTTCAAAACACAGATATGGAATTTTTAAAAGAAAATCTAAGAAAAATAGATCTAAGATAGAAAAGAGATAATGAAACTATTTTTTTCCCTAGGGTTTCAAAAATTCAAGATGCAAGAAGTTGAAGAATTTGAGTTGAGAAATCAATGAAAACTAGGGAAAATAGATCAAAAATCAAGCTCTAACCAAGATGAATCAAAAAGATGGGACTCTTATTTTAAGGTTTTGAACAAGAAGATGGAAAAATGCAAAAAATGCAAAAAATTGAAAAAGAATTAGAATCAAAACCAAGAGCTATGATACCAATGCAAGAGAGTGCACTCAACGAGAGTACCACGGTTCCACTCATTGACCTAGAATAGCACAGAGATGCACTCTTTAAAGGGAGTACCACCATGAAAGCTTGGCTATGAAAAGCTCAAAGCACAAGAAACTGTTAATTGTATACTAGTCAAAAGTTAATTTCCCATTAAGGTTACGCATTGTCTTATATACAATAGAGCTCATTTCACACTCACTTATGAGATGTCCACGCGCATAAGCCTTGGTCCGAAGCCCTTTATTGGGGCCTTGGCCCATATGTACAAACCCATGGCCCCATTCCCATGTGTTCATGTTTTTATGTGTGCCCAAATGTCCATGGCCCTTGGCTCATTCAAGTGTGACCATAATTCCTTCATTACAAGTTAGAAGAGAGAGAATGTAATGTGTGTAAAATCTTAGTCAAGAAATTAATTTGAAAACTTTGACAAGGCTATCAAACATTTTTAATTCTAGTGGAAGAGACAAAATAAGTGAAAGAAGAAGATAGTAACCCTTTTACTAAAAGAAACTTTTAGAGGAGTATACAAATATATCTTTGAAAGTTCATATTGAGCCACACAATAAAGCTCACAATATGTGTTGTAACTCCTACAAAACAAAAGCTCAATATGTGTTGTAACTCCTACAAAACAAAAGCTCAATATGTGTTGTAACTCCTACAAAACAAAAGCTCAATATAGATTCAATTCATGAATATGCTGAATTGAAGCTTTAGCTTGATGACTTTCTTAAGAAAGACTTAATTAGGTTGAATTGAAGCTTTAGCTTGATGACTTTCTTAAGAAAGACTTTAGCTTGATGACTTTCTTAAGAAAGACTTTAGCTTGATGACTTTCTTAAGAAAGACTTAATTAGGTTGAGTGTACTTTTTTTATTTCAAAAGAACAAAGATAAAACCTTTTGTCTTTCTTTAGGTTGCAAAGGAATGGATAAAAAACAAACATGTCTTATCTCATATTGGTAACTTTTTTGTTTAATTATCCAAAGCCAAATTTTTTCCAAAGATGAGTTTCTGAGATCTAGATACCATTACATCCAAATAAAAGAAAATTACATCTTTATGATTTATTTTTAAACATCATGAATTTATTATTTTACCATTTGATGTGATGTACTTTGCAACTTTCATGTGTCTCATGCATAATTTCTTCCATGAGTAGCTATATTATTTCATTCTTGTATCCTCCTATGAGTAGCTATATTATTTCATTCTTGTAATTTTGAATGACTTTTTTGTGTATTCTAAGGATGAGAAAGATGCATAAGATTCATCTTAGGAAGGCTTTACAAAAATTGAAGGATATAAAATTTATGCTAATATGTCTAATTGTTTCTTTGCCAAAGACAAATTAAATATTATATTTTGACATGTGATATATAATAATATGATACTAGAATATTCAATAGACATGTGTTATATACAATAACTAAAATGACTAAGGTAATCTTAGAATGGCTAACTCCTAGATTCATTAGAGGTATAAGAAGTTTTCTAGGCCTCACTCAATATGAAATAAGATATATTAGGGTGGTTGTAAGATCAGAGTGTCTAGGTCAGAAGGCACCCTTAAAAATGCTTAAAACATATTTTCAATAAAGAACAGCCACTTTCTCCTATTAGGCCTTGGAATTTTATATGGAAATCTTCTAATGAAATATTGCATGCGTGATTGGGCATCTAAAAATAAATCTGATCTAAAATCCAATACCATTATCATGGGTAAGAAATATGTGTCTATGTCATGTCCTAGGTTTGGACAGGTGAACTGCATGTTATTAAATTGCTTAAGTTTTGCATCTTAACTCATATGACCTTCCCACTTTGCGCATTACAAAATCTTATTATATAGACCTTAACTTGATTTATCGAATATTTTTTAAGTTGTTTCTATAATTTTTATATTTTATAGAAGGCCTTATAGGTGTACAATAAAACGCTAATTTTTGTGCCCACCACCACATCTACCTTTTAAATATCTATATTGTTATGGATTAAGTGACCAAAGGCTATGGGAACATTAATAGAATGTGGGGATAAGGTTAAATTTTGATTCTAATGGTCTTCTTTGTAAATTTTATTTATATCATTAGATGCCCCGTGCATTGTATATAGGCCCCCAACACTCTTGGGCTATCTTATCTTTGTTCTTGCACACTTAGTAATACTATTTTGTGTTGTGTGCTCTTGAGATTCTTCTTCTCCAAGCTGTGTGTGCATTCGTGCAACCCTAGTTCCAACAATCAACATGTGTAAGGTGGCAGGCTTAATTGATGACTAGGATGATGGCATGTAAAGGTGGCAAGCTTAATTGATGACTAGGATGATGACATGGAAAGTCAACTAGATTGACCAGATGATTGAGGTGGCAAGTGCTTATGTGGATCCTCCCCAAGTTGATGTGGACATAAGGTGGCAAGTACATGTAGGATGTGGATACAAGGTGGCAACTACATAGCCAACACATGGCAAGATCTTTCGGCTTATGTGGATCCTCCCCAAGTTGATGTGGATACAAGGTGGCAACTACATAGCCAACACATGGCAAGATCTTTCGGCTTGGAAGATTTTCAAACCTAGATTACCAAAGCTAAGTAGGCTTGGTTTTAAACTAGGGTGGACATAAAATGAATGAAATGATGATTTTCACTTTTAGGAGGGGTGAAATTAGACCATCCCTTACTCAAATTAACCCAATTTTTTGTTTATTTTTTAAATTCATGGTAAGTAGATTAATATATAAAGTTTTTAAAAGCAGAATATAAATATTATAATTTTTAAAATTAAAATAAAAACATTTTACAGAGCTCGTGTAGCTTATCTGCCACGTAAGCAGTTAGAAAGTGAGCACATGAATGAAGGTGATCCAATGGACAATTTTCTGGATAATTTTCTAACAAAGATCAAGGATCTCAAGGAGCAGTTGTTGATAGTTGCAAATGAAATTTTGCCAGATAGTACACTTATGTAGACCGTTCTTAATGGTCTTCCAGATTCTTACCAGAGCTTTGCATCCACTCTCAGGTTGATGATGAAGGGTAATCCAAATGCCCTTTTGTTTGAGGAGCTGGTTTTCGTTTTGCTACAGGAAGAACAATCCAAGCAGAATAGGAATATAATGAGTGTTGCAGATCAAGCTTTTGCTCTGCTCTAGTAGTCATAAAGGCAAAGGCAAATTTAAGCCGAAATCTATGACAGGTGCAGATGGTGCAAAGAAGGCTCATAAGGGTGAGCAGAAGAAAGAGAAGAAGGTTAGGTGTAACTATTGCAAGGAACTTGGTCAAATGATTAAGGAATGTCCTAAGGTGGCTGTGAAGGAGGCAAAGAAGAAAGAGGCTGGTATGGCTGTTGCTGCAGATACCTCCAAATCTAATGTTGAATCTGCCAATGTTGTGAAGGAGTCAGAATGGAAATTATCTATGCAATGTAGTTATGACCCATCTTTGCACGATGTGTGTATGTCTGTTGATTCACATGTATGGTATTTTGACAGTGGCATCACGTCGCAGCGTGATATGTTTACTTGCCTTGAGTCTGTTTTGGTAATTCTATTACATGCGCAAACAACTTCGAGTATCCAATAAGAGGAGTTGGAAAGATTACGCTTGACTGCTGCTAATGGCAGCTCTTTCACATTGTTTGATGTATTGTATGTACGTGGGATAAAAAGAACTTATTGTTAGTTTTTGCATTGACTAGGATTGGACTAGTTGTGAAGTTCATTGATGACAAATGCACAGTTCATGATCTTAGTGTAGGTGATACAATTGTGGCATCAGGTTCATTATGTCGTGGACTGTATAAGCTTAATGCTTATGATAGATGTGTGAAAGTTGTGGTATGTGCAGTTGTGGATATGCAGGCTATGTCAAATGCAAAATTGTGGTATGCACGTTTGTTGCCATGTTATGGTAGTGATGTGTGTGAACACACTTAGGACTGTCGGGGCACTTTTTCCCTTTCTAAGAGGTTTTTTCCCCCGTGCGTTGTATATACGCCCAACACTCTAGGGCTATCTTATCTTTGTTCTTGCACACTAAGTAATAATACTTTGTGTTGTGTGCTCTTGAGCTTCTTCTTCTCCAAGCTTCTCCAAGCTGTGTGTGCATTCCTGCAACCCTAGTTCCAACATTTGGTATCAGAGCAGGCAAGAGCTTCGAGGTAGCATCGCCAGGACCCTCCGCTTCATCTCCTCTGCTTGAGATGAGGTTTCACACACATCAATAGGTTAGTATATTCTATGGGAAATCTCAAAGAGCTCGGTTGTGTCAAAATTTTGATCTGAGGTAGTTTCGCCCTTCATTTTTGCATTTCAAGTTCTGTGTAGGCAATTTCATCCTTTTGTGCAGATTTTTTGTTAAGGTTCAAATCTGCAGGACAAGTGCCTTTTGGTTTATTTTGGGTTGTGCTAGAAAAGCACAAGTTGGTTTCATGCAGGTTACTCTCTATACAAGCAACAGTTACATCTGCCTACAGTCTCACTGGCCATGGCTGATAACAGTGATGTATTTCACATGTTACCTGCAGAGGACAAGTTGGATGGAACCAACTACCCATTATGGTCTTATATGATGCGCCATGTATTGGTTGCAAAGGGATTGTGGAACATTATGCAGGGTCATTATACTCATCTTGCTTCGGCAAGGACCATTATTGCTAGTGTTGAAGAAGGTGCAGTAGTGGTAGATGATGTTGCAGGTCCTACTTTTGCAAGTTCTGCTGTTGCAGGTTCTGATGATGTAGGTTGTACTCCTGAGCAGGCTAAATGGGACGGTAAAGATGCGCAGGCTCATTTGCGCTATCTGTTAAGCGTACCATCATTCCCCACATTCGTGGATGTAAGACTCCAAAGGATGCATGGGATATGCATAATCCCCTGCAAAGGATGCATGGGATGCATGGGATATGCTTGCACGTTTGTATCAAGTTCGGAATGAAGCTCGTGTAGCTTATCTGCGCAAGCAGTTAGAAAGTGAGCACATGAATGAAGGTGATCCAATGGACAGTTTTCTCACAAAGATCAAGGATCTCAAGGAGCACTCTGCTGCTGCTCTGCAGATGAGATTTTGCCGACGGGGATAGTACACTTGTGCAGACCGTTCTTAATGGTCTTCCAGATTCTTACCAAAGCTTTGCTTCCACCCTCAGGTTGATGATGAAGGGTAATTCAAATGCCCTTCTATTTGAGGAACTGGTTTTTGTTTTGTTGCAGGAAGAACAGTCCACGCGACAGAACAAGAATATTATGTGTATTGCAGATCAGGCTTTTGCTGCTAGTAGCCATAAAGGCAAAGGCAAATTTAAGCCAAAATCTGACAGGTGCAAATGGTGCAAAGAAGGCTCATAAGAGTGAGGAGAAGAAAGAGAAGAAGGTTAGGTGTAACTATTGCAAGGAACTTGGTCATATGATTAAGGACTGTCCTAAAGTGGCTGCGAAGGAGGAAAGGAAGAAAGAGGCTGGTATGGTTGTTGTAGATACCTCCAAATCTAATGCTGAATCTGCTAATGTTGTGCAAGAGTCAGAATGGGCATTTGATGTGCAATGCAGTTATGACCCATCTTTGCACGATGTGTGTATGTCTGTTTTACAGATTCACATGTATGGTATTTTGACAGTGGTGCTACTAAGCACATTACTTCGCAGCGTGACATGTTTACTTGCCTTGAGTCTGTGCTGCTCTGCTACTACTGCTGCAAGTTCTGTTACATGTGCAAACAACTCTGAGTATCCAGTGAGAGGAGTTAGAAAGATTGTGCTGTGATGACCACTGCTAATGGTAGCTCTTTCACACTATTTGATGTATTGTATGTACCTGGCATCAGAAAGAACTTATTGGGCAGTGACTAGAATCGGACTAGTTGTGAAGTTCATTGATGATAAATGCACAGTTCATGATCTTAGTGCAGGTGATACAATTGTGGCATCAGGTTCATTATGTCATGGACTGTATAAGCTCATCAATGCTTATGATAGATACGTGGAAGATGTGGCATGTGCAGTTGATATGCAGGCTGTGTCAGATGCAAAACTGTGGCATGCACGTTTTGGACATCTGAATTTTGCTAGTTTGATGCATTTGCAGAAATCAAAAATGGTTTCTTCGTTACCTACTTTGCAAGCGCCATCAAGGCATGTTTGTGAAGGCTGTATTCTTGGTAAGATGCAGCGTGCTTCTTTTCCAAAGGATGGTTCTGTGTAGGAGGCTGTTGGCAAATTGCAGCTTATACATCGTGATGTATATGGTCCAATGCAGTCACCATCATTTGGGAATCATTTATACTTCATGACTTTCGTTGATGACTTTTCCAGACATGCATGGGTGTATCCTATGAAAGCAAAGTCCGAAGTGTTTATGTGCTTCAAGCAGTTTATATCTATGGGGCTGAAAATGTTTCTAGCTGTAAAGTGGGCATCCTTTGTTCGGATCGAGGGGGGGGGTATATGTCCAAAGATTTCAATGCATTCTTGGCGGATTGTGGGATAAAACATCAGTATACAGTGCCTTATACACCACAGCAGAATGGCGTTGCTGAGAGAAAGAATCGTTCTCTCATGGAGATGGCAAGGTGTATGGTTAAAAGCCAAGCCCTGCCACATACATTTTGGCTAGAAGCTATAATGTGTGCAACATATGTACTTAACAGGTGTCCCACTAAAGCTTTGAAGTTTATCACTCCATATGAGTCTTGGCATGGTCTTTGCGAGCCATCTGTGGCTCATTTGCGTGTATTTGGTTGCCTGGCTTATGCTCTTGTGCCAGAGCAACATCGCAAGAAATTAGTGGGGATGACAAGGTTGTCAAATGCATTTTTATTGTCTACAGTGCAGAAAGTAAAGGCTATCGTTTGTATCATCCGCAGTCTAAACATATCTTGGTCAGCCGAGATGTTGTTTTTGTTGAGGATGCAGTTCAGCCTTTGCTTTTATGTAGCAGAGACATACATGTTAGCTCACATGATGTAAATGAGACATTGTTGCCTTTGTTTTGGCAGTGTTGGTGTGGTCAGTCACATGGAGCACCAAATGAGGCAAATATTCAGCCTATGCAAGTTTCTCATGACTATAGATCAGCCTATTTTTGATGCAGATGTTTATGATGCACTTGAAGGGGAGAGAACAAAAATTGAGGAGTCCAAGTCAATGCGTAAATGGTTGGTGCAAACTTTGCATGACAACAAATTGGATGCACCTTTGCCTACTCGTACTCGTTTTGGTTCTCAGCATGCATCATATGCATCAAATTGTTTTGCATTGGATGTTGCAAGTATGTATAATGAAGAAGAGCCTGTCTTGTTTGAAGAAGCACAGCATTCAAAAAATTAAATGGCTGCTATGCGTGTGGAATATGATGCTATTGTCAAGAATGGCACATGGTCTTTATGTGATTTGCCTCTTGATAAGAAGGCAATTGGCACTAAGTGGGTATATAAGCTAAAACGTAAGCGTGATGGTAGCATTAATCGCTATAAGACCAGGCTTGTAGCAAAGGGTTATGCTCAACAAAAGGGCATTGATTTTGATGAGACCTTTGCTCCCACTTGTCGTATGACCACCATTAGCATTTGTGCATTGGCAGCTCATAATGGTTGGAATATACATCCAGTTGGACATCAAAACTGTATTTTTGAATGGTGATTTGCATGAGGAGGTGTATGTAACACAACCTCGTGGTTTTGTTCAAAAAGGGCAGGAAACCAAAGTATGCAGGTTAAAGCAAGCATTATATGGCTTAAAGCAAGCACCTCGCGCTTGGTATGAGAAGATACATGCATACTTGATTGCACATGGTTTTTGTAACAGTCCAACAGAGAGCACCTTGTATGTAAAGTGTGCAAGTGGTGTACTTTTGATCATTGTGCTATATGTGGATGACATGCTGCTCACATTGGTCCTTAACGAGATGCATGTTGTTGATTTCAAGGTTGAATTATATTCAGCCTTTGAAATGTCAGATTTGGGCCTATTGCATCATTACTTGGGCATTCAGTTTAAGCAATGTGATGGAGGTATTGCTTTGTGTCAGACAAAGTACATTGAGGCATTGTTGCCTAGATTTGGTCTTGAGGATTGTAAGCCTATTGCTACACCTATGGAGACAGGCTTACACCTTAGCGTTCATGATGTCGGAGACTACTATGATGCCACTCTCTATCAGGCTGTTGGTTGCCTCATTTATGTATGCATTTTGAGGCCTCATATTCAGTTTGCAGTCTCATAGGTGAGCAGGTTTATGCATAGCCCAGGCACTAAGCATCGGCAGCAGGCAGTGAAACGACTCTTTTGCTACTTGAGTGGTACCAAGCACCTTGGGTTATTTTATCCCAAGGGGGGATCATTGCCACCAGATTTACATGCTTTTTTAAATTTTGATTGGGCTAGTTGCTATGACACTCGCGTGTCCACAAGTGGATTTTGCTTCATGCTTGGCAACTCATACATATCATGGTTGAGCAAGAAGCAGCCTACTATGGCCACTTGTAGTTGTGAAGCTGAGTACAGGGGGCAGCTTTCACAACTATGGTTGAGTGTGTTTGGCTCAGACCCTTGTGGGCTGATTTGGGTGTTGAGCAGCCATCTACCACCACCATCTTCATTGACAGTCAGAGCACATTGGCAGTTGTTGCGAGGAACCCAGTGTTCCATGCTCGCACTAAGCACATTGAGATGCACTATCATTATGGCAGGGAGGAGAGGCTCTCTGCAGGCAAGACCAGTTTGGCATATGTGCCAACACAGAATAACCTTGCTAATCTTTTCACAAAGGCATTGCCTCGTGAGAAGTTCAAAGCTTTTCGCAAAGCTTTGGGCTTACTACCATTTGTGGATTGATCATCCATATGGCTTGGCACTTCCCTATACTTTGAGTGCCAGCTCATGTTCATAACATCACTCCCAGGGGGGATTTGTTGTGTGTGAACACACTTAGGACCGTTGGGGCACTTTTTCCCTTTCTAAGAGGTTTTTTCCCCCTTGCGTTGTATATACGCCCAATACTCTAGGGCTATCTTATCTTTGTTCTTGCACACTAAGTAACACTACTTTGTGTTGTGTGCTCTTGAGCTTCTTCTTCTCCAAGCTGTGTGTGCATTCCTGCAACCCTAGTTCCAACAATGTTTTGGGCATCTAAATTTTGCCAGTTTGATATGTTTGCAGAAATCTGAGATGGTTTCTTCGTTACTTACTTTACAAACGCCATCAAGGCATGTTTGTGAAGGCTGTATTCTTGGCAAGATGTAGCGTGCTTCTTTTCAAAAGAATGGTTCTGTGCAGGCTATTGGCAAATTGCAACTTAGTGATGTATGTGGTCCAATGCATCATTTGGTAATCATTTGTACTTTAAGACTTTCATTGATGACTTTTCTAGGCATGCATGGGTGTATCCTATGAAGGCAAACTCTGAAGTGTTTATGTGCTTCAAATAATTTGTCTCTATGGTGGCTGAAAATATTTCTGGTTGTAAAGTGGGCACCCTTTGTTCTAATCGAGGGGAGGAGTATATGTCTAAAGAGTTCAATGCATTCTTGGCAAATCGTGGGATAAAACATCAATGTACAGTGCCTTATACACCACAGCAGAATGGCATTGCTGAGAGAAAGAATCGTTCTTTCATGGAGATGGCAAGGTGTATGGTTAAGAGCCAAGCCTTGCCCTGCCACATGCATTTTGGCTAGAAGCTATAATGTGTGCTGCATATGTACTTAACACAGATGTCCCACTAAAGCGTTGAAGTTTGTCACTCCATATGAGTCTTGGCATGGTCACAAGCCATCTATGGCTCATTTGCGTGTATTTGGTTGCCTAGCTTATGCTCTTGTGCCAGAGCAACATCGCAAGAAATTGGATGATAAGGCTGTTAAATGCATTTTTGTTGGTTACAATGCAGAAAGTAAAGGCTATTGTTTGTATCATCCATAGTTTAAACCTATCTTGGTCAGTTGAGATGTTGTTTTTGTTGAGGATGCAGTTCAGCCTTTGCTTTCATGTACCAGAGATATACATGTTCGCTCACAAGATATGTATGAGACATTGTTGCCTTTGTTTGGTAGTACTGGTGGTGGTTAGTCACATGTAGCACCAAATGAGGCAAATATTCAGCCTACACAGGTTTCAATGAGTCTACATATCAGCCCATTTCTGATGCAGATGTTCATGATGCACTTGTTGATGGGGGGAGAGAACAGAAATTGAGGAATCCAGGTCAATGCCTAAATGTCTGGTGCAAACTTTGTGTGAAAGCAAATTGGGATGCACCTTTGCCTAGTCATACTCGTTTTGGTTCTCAGCATGTATCATATGCATCGAATTGTGTTGCATTGGCCGTTGCAAGTATGTATGATGAAGAAGAGCCTGTTTGGCACAAAATTCAAAAAAATGGATGGCTGTTATGCGTGTTGAAGATGATGCTATTGTGAAGAATGGCACATGGTATTTATGTGATTTGCCTCTTGGTAAAAAGACAATTGGCACTAAGTGGGTGTATAAGCTAAAGCGTAAGCCTAATGGTAGCGTTGATTGCTATAAGGCCAGGCTTGTATGAAGGGTATGCTTAGCAAAAGGGCATTGATTTTGATGAGACCTTTGCTCCCACTTGTCGTATGATGACCATTCGTAGCATTTGTGCATTGGTGGCAGCTCATCATGGTTGGAATGTACATCAGTTGGACATCAAAGTTGCATTTTTGAATGGTGGTTTGTATGAGGAGGTGTATGTAACACAATCATGGTTTTGTTCAAAAAGGGCAAGAAACCAAAGTATGCAGATTAAAAAAAAGCATTGTATGGCTTAAAGTAAGCGCCTCGTGCTTGGTATGAGAAGATACATGCATACTTGTTTGCACATGGTTTTTATAACAGTCCAATCGAGAGCACCTTATATGTAAAGCATCAAGGTGATGTACTTCTAATCATTGTGCTATATGTGGATGACATGCTGCTCACTGGTCCTAACGAGATGCATGTTGCTAATTTCAAGGTTGAATTAAATTCAGCCTTTGAGATGTCAGATTTGGGCCTATTGCATCATTACTTGGGCATTCAGTTTAAGCAATGTGATGGAAGTATTGCTTTGTGTGAGACAAAGTACATTGAGGCATTGCTGCATAGATTCGACCTTGAGGATTGTAAGCCTATTGCTACACCTATGGAGACAGGCCTAGACCTTAGCATTCATGATGCCGGATGCCACTCTCTATTAGTAGGTTATTGGTTGCCTCATTTATGTATGCATTTCGAGGCCTGATATTTAGTTTGTAGTCTCACAGGTGAGCAAGTTTATGCATAGCCCAGGCACTAAGCATTGGCAACAACAAGCAGTTAAGTGACTCTTTCGCTACTTGAGTGGTACCAGGCACCTTGGTTATTTTATCACAAGGGGGGTCATTTTGTCGCTAGATTTACATGCTTTTTCAGATTCTGATTGGGCTGGTTGCTATGACACTCGCGTGTCCACAAGTGGTTTTCCCTTCATGCTTCGTAACTCATGCATATCATGGTTGAGCAAGAAGCAACCTACTGTGGCCACTTCCAATTGTAAAGCGGCTTTCATAGCTACAGCTGAGTGTGTTTGGCTCAGACGTCTTATGGTGGGCTGATTTGGGTGTTGGCTATCACCACCATCTTCATTGATAGTTAGAGCGCATTGGCAGTTTGCGAGGGACCCCCAGTGTTCCATGCTCGCACATTGAGGTGCACTATCATTATGTCAAGGAGAGGCTCTCTGCGGGGCGGGTGAGATCAGTTTGGCATATGTGCCAACACAGGATAACCTTGCTGATCTTTTCACAAAGGCATTGCCTTGTGAGAAGTTCGAAGCTGTTTGCAAAGCTTTGGGCTTACTTCCTTTTGTGGATTGATCATAGTCTATATGGCCTGGCACTTCCCTATACATTGAGTGCTAGCTCATGTTCACAACATCACTCCCAAGGGGGATTTGTTGCCATGTTATGGTAGTGATGTGTGTGAACACACTTAGGACCGCTGGGTTACAGATCTTTTCACAAAGGCATTGTCTCGTGAGAAGTTTGAAGCTTTCTGCAAAGCTTTGGGCTTACTCCCCTTTGTGGACATGTCCTTAGGGCATGGCACTTCCCTATACTCTATGTGCCAGCTCTCGTTCATCGTATCACTCCCAAGGGGGATTTGTATACATGGGTAGTGATGTGTGTGAACACACTTAGGATTGTCGGGGCATTTTTTCCCTCACTAGGAGGTTTTTTCCCCCGTGTATTGTATATACGCCATCATTCTAGGGCTATCTTATCTTTCTATTGTAACTCTCTATTGAGTGCGGCGGTGTGCTACCTTCATCTTCTCCAAGCTGTGTGTGTTTCCCCCTATAACCCTAATTCCAATAGGGATCGTGGAGTCACATTTGTGACAACAACAGTGATGGATTTGGTCCGGTGGAAGTCTTCTAGGGAGTTCTACTGGCTATATAGGTGGCACATGGACTCCAGCATTCACATCATTTGGAGATACTTTGATACAGGTCATGGAAAGGGAGAGCATGATGATGGAGGAGCGTGCAAAGCATGCTCTACGATGCCATGATGATGTACAATGCTTCAAAGATGCACCCTAAATCCTAGCACCAATAAATTCAAATATTCTATTGTTAAAAATTAACATAAGTATTATCAAAGGTAAGATGGTTATACAAAGAAAATTTCATGGCCATCGGAGGGTGCCAAGGAATAGGCCATCAATCTCAATTACTATGTAAGTCAACAAGTCTGATGTGAGCCCTACAGAATGGGCAGAATGGGCATGCAAGAATGGGCAGGCAATGGGCAAGCAACAAAGCAAACAAGCTCCTATGTGATGCAGCTCAAATGGTATATATAGTCAGATAACCAGTCTAGCAATACAAGTGGAAGAGGCCAGTCTCAAGGCAGGGGGAGCTAGAGAGGTCATGGAGGATGGCAAAGGAACCAACAAATAGATAGCAACATAGAATGCTATTATCGTGGAAAACCAGGGCATATGGCAAGGAGCTACTACAAGAAATAGAATGACATAAAGAGTGGAAAGTTGCAGCAGGGCAACTATGCATCTTCAAGCAAACGCACTGAAGATAGAAGTGAGCAGCTATTTGTGATGCAGCACATGCTTAGCTCCATGACAAGGGATGTATCACAACCTAGTGATGTGTGGTATGTAGATTCCAAAGCATCTAACCATATGACCAATCATGGTGAGTGGTTTTGAGATATGCAAAAATTGTAGAAACCAGGGTATGTGGAAACAGGAGATGATAGTGTGCATCCTATTGCACATGTTGGGAAAGTGCCATTATCTATGCAAGATGGCAAAATGAAGTACCTTGTCGATGTACACATAACAAAGATCTTGGTCTCAGTTGGGAATGGTTGAGCAGGGTTTGCAAGTGAGGTTTAATCCTCAAGGTTGTTTTGTTGAAGACTTCAAGTTGAAGACTTCAAGGATCAATGTCGCTTGGTTGCAAAGAGAAACAAAAATGGAAGAATATTTACCTTGGATGTCAGCATGCCTTAAATGTTTGCGCATGGGACATGTATCATTACAGATATTGACATTTGGCATAAGCGCATTGGACATGTGATTGAAGTCTATGTAGACTAAAAATCTTGTGGATGGTTTGCCCAACTTTAAGGTTAATGGTATGCATAAGGTGTGTGAAGCATGCCAGCTTTGGTAAGCAGTCCAAACATGCTTTTCCACATGACAAGCATGTGAGTATGAAACCATTAGATGTTATACATTCTGATGTATAGGGACCAGCAAGACTGCAACTATTTTTGGTTGCAGGTTTTATGTGACTTTCATTGATGTCTACTTTATGAAGGAGAAAAGTGAGGTGTTCTCTCACTTTCAGAAATTTAAAGCAATGGGGTTGAAAAGGAGAAATGCATGCAAATTAAATGCCTAAGGTTAGATGGTGGGGGAGAATATTTTTCCAATGAGTTTATAGATTTCTTGAGAGAGCAAGGAATCAAGGCAGTTCACATGCAGCAGGTACACTCCGTAACAAAATGGTATTGCAAAAAGGAAGAATTGGCACATTGCAGAAGTTGCTCGTGCCTTGATGAATAAGAAGAACATGCCTCGTTATTTTTGGACTAAAGCAGTATTAACTGTTATTTACATTGTAAACAGGACCCCCAGTGTAGCTGTTCATGGTATGACGCCTGAATAAAAGTTTACAGGTACAAAACCGAATGTTGCACACTTAAAAGTGTTTGGTTGTATCATATATGTACATGTACCTAATGAAGTGAGAACAAAGTTGGATCCAAAGGCTGAAAATGCATCTTCATTGGGTATTCCTTGGAGCAAAAAGGTTATAGATGCTAAAACCCTATGACTCATGAGATGCGAGTGAGCAAAGATGTGGTCTTTAATGAGATAAGTAGTTGGTAAAGATAGATGAAGGCACGTGCAAATGTTAGATGTGCAGATGTTGTTCCATAGGTACAGCAACAGTCACAAGTCTTGAGCAGTGGATCCGTTGTTAGTCCATGGTCAGGTAGGCTGAGGTCTAGATCCATTGTTAGTCCATGGTCAGGTAGGCTGAGGTCTGCTGATGCATCACCTCGTGATGCACCTCGTGATGCTACAAGTGCAGGTACACATGTGTCACGTAAAGAGAAGGAAAAGGTAGACTAACCTTTTATGCCTAACGTGTCAACAGGTCACTCTTATGTGGATGGTAACTCTAGTGGCTCAGAGCAAAGCCTTAATGAGAAGCTGGGGATTCCAACTATGGTTACTCCTAGTGTATAGAGAACCAAGACTATCTTGAGGACACCTAGCAGTGATCCAGATGTATGCAGGTCTACACAGGTGAAATACCCCATTGATAGATTGAGATATGATGGTTATACAACTCATCACTATGCTTACATGGTGAAAGCTATACATGAGGTTGAGCCCACTTGTTTTGAGTAGGCACTTGAAAATCAGAAATGGAAAGATGCCATGGATGAGGAGATGGCAGCATTGGAGATGAGACATGGGAATTAGTGCCTTTGTCTAATGAAAATAAGGCAATTGGATGAAAGTGGAGGTCTTGCTGCCTTCAGTAGCTTCAGACTCCTTCTTCTTGAGTCTCCAATCCTTCCTTATGTGACCCTTTTTGCCGCAGTTCCAGCACTCTACGGTCTTTGTCCATGACTTGCTCCTTTTCTCAAACTTGTCACACTTCTAACTCTTGCTTCTCTCCTTTCTCCTGCCTCTGGTCTCCATCAACATTGCGGAGGATGGCGCTTCAGTGGAGCTTCTCCTTCTCATCTCCTCGGATAGGACTCCCACAACATCATCAAACTTGAGAGATGCACCGCCAGGTACTGAGTTACTCACAGCCATGACCAAGCTGTCCTAGCTATCCGATAGTAGAGCGAGGAAAGCATGATGAGAGACCGGATCTCATCATCCATAGTAACTCCGATCGACCACAATTGGCTAATGAGTGTGTTAAACTCATTCAAGTGTGCTCCTATGGAGCCACCATTTGCCATCTTCAGACTACGTTTCATGAACACTTTGTTCAATGCTGATGGCTTCTCGTACAGTGTGTCCAAGGACTTCATAAAATCCTTGGCGGTTGTCCTCTGCTCTGAGACGTTGAAGGCCACTAAATATGCCAATGACAATCTGATGGTCCCTAGGGCTTTCCTGTCTAGGACCTTCCAGTCCTCCTCGGACATTGTCTCTCGCTTCTTCTCCACACCTTCCAGTGGCAAGAAGAGGTCCTTCTAGTAAAGGTAATCCTCTATCTGCATTTTCCAATGCTGGTAGTTCTTGCCATCAAACTTCTCTATCCGCAGCTTGCTTTCTTCTGCTTACTCCCACTCAAACAAGGAACTCTTCCTTCATGAGTGTTCATCTATTCACAACGATAACTCCCGCTCTGATACCAATGTTAGCCAACTGGTTAACCTTGCTCTGATACCACTTGTTAGGAAAAAATCAACCATGTCAATGCCACTCAGAGTACCACGAGCTCCGAAACCAGTTTTGTTAGAAACAATATCGTGCTGTGGGCAGGGGACTCAACTCCGATTGCGGAATCACGAAGCAACCCATTCGGTTGTCCTGAGGACCGAGTCTGCTGACTAGCTCAAAGAGATTCAGACAGAAACAAATACTGCATAGAAATAAACAGAGATAGAGATAAATAGAGAGCCGACACAGGGTTTAATGTGGTTCACCAGATCTCTGGCTATGTCCACGGAAAGCACAGAGCTTATATTAATCCCCAATCATCACACAGAGAATTACAAAGAGACTAAGTTCCTACTCACCCTTGCTCTCTACACACACAGACAGACACAAACGCGTAGCTTTCTGCTTGGCGTTACAATGTCACACATTGTTATATAGGTTGCTCTCTCTTAGTCACACTCTGTACATGTCTCTCATGACATCGACATCACATGACTCTCTGCACAGCAGAGAGTGCTGATAAGGAGAATAAAACAAGCAGCGTCCTCCTCCCAGGTACACGCATTTACCCCGAATAGAATCTCTACAGGATACACCCTAAATATCGTCAAGATTGGCTAGTCAGCCGAATAGTAGCATTTTTGTTGCATCTTTGATTGCGGTGTACCAGCACAGACGCGGTAACTCTTCTGTCGCCCATTGAATGCGACGTACCAAATAGTAGCTCTACCAAAGTTGACTGTATTCAATTCTGGCATATTCCTCGACCCGCATATCCACTACTTGTTGCTGCAAAACTGGACTAGATCTGCTCTTGCCCTTCCTGTCCCATTCTTGGTCAACACCATAGAGAGAGAGTGTCTCATCAAACACCACTTGCATGTATCACTCTTTCAGTTGGACATCATCCATCCGCGTTCGTCCTTTGGACTGCATCTGTCTTCAAACTGCTCTTGTCTTCAGACCACATCCATCTTCAGACCATCCGCCGTCTTCAAACTGGACTTTGGACTGCATCGGCCTCCGTCACATCGGATCACATCCACCTTCGGCCTTCAGATTGGAACCGCCATCAAACCGTCGGATTATTGCATATCCGACTTCACTCATCGAAAATCTTCTGACATGAGTGTATGCTTCCAGCAAGTATACTTGTGTGTGTTATTCGAGAATACACATTCTGGAATGAGCTGCAAGGTGATCAGGATTCATGCCAAAATCCTATCAATCTCCCACAAGGAAATCAGGATTCACACCAGAATCCCCAACATGTTTGGCGCCGAATCCAAGAGCTCCAAAATCAACCTCCTGATGCAGTTCTACAAGCTCGACAAAAAGGAGTCAGAGACCATGGTTCAACACATCAACAAATTCAAAGGTATAAAGCAACAACTTAGTGCTCTCAAAAAGGTGATTGAAGAAGATAAATCTATGGCAGTTTTGCTTAAGAGTGTTGATAAGGAACCATATGAATCTATAGTGGCAACTCTTAAAAATGTACCTAACATCAAGCTTCAAGACATAGAATCATCACTTCTTGAGCATGAGTCAAAGATTAAGAAAAAAGGATTCTTTGCTTCACAATCTGGGGAGCAAGCACTATTCACAAAATGTGGGAGATTTCAAAGGAATACTCAACAAACTCTAAGGTGTTTTCATTGTGGTAAAATTGGGCATACAAAGAATGAATGTCATAATAAAGACAAGTCTGTATGTGACTACTGCCAAAAAGTTGGTCATCTAGAAGATCAATGTTATCACAAAAAGAATCAATAAGGAAACTTCATCGAGGTCAAAAATGACTCAAAGCATTACAACTCTTCTAGAAGGAACTAAAGTGTGTTTTCTCCCCTCTCGTCTTTATAAAAAGTGTGTTGTATTCCAGCCTCTAGGACCAATGATGTACCCAAGCTGAAGAGCCAAAGTAGTAAAGCATGTTAAAGTAGGAAAGGCCAAAGTAGCCTAGCACAAAGGGAGAGAGAGGAAGAGTGGAAAGTTTCAAAAATCTCTAAAATTGTACCCAATGTAGCATCAAGAGGGGGTGTTGAAAATATGATGCTAGAGTGCCATGAGCACCTAGTTGTATCTATCCCACATGAGGGGACATGGAAAAATGTGTACTTGCCTCATATAAAAGGGGGCCATTCCAAGCAATGAAATACAAGCACTATTCCACACCTCAAGAGTCTTTTTATGAGTCCAAGCTAATCTCATCTTGGAACCTAATTGACTTAAGTAATACACATCATAAGCACGCTTAGACATCATCCACCTTAATTTAGTTAGATTAAATTTGTGTTTAACTTAACCATGTAAGATTAGTGTAGACTAGGTCTTCTTCTCCCACTCCATAGCAATGGAGAGCTTGATCCATGAATTTCAACATTGAGTACCTTGCCTACATTGATGCCATCGGATTGGGAGCAATCCTTTTATGTGAACCCAAGTGTTAGGAAGGATGCCATAGGTAATATCTTATTGTCAAAAGATGCTTGTACCTCACTATTAAAACCCATATACTTCACCACCAGTAGAATCATGACAACAAGAAGAATGAGTACATGGACATAGAGCAATTGTGCTTGCCTTGATCTTTGTGGTAAGGAAACTGAAGTCCTATTTATTGAGCAAACCTTTTATTGTTATCACTGTTGTGAATATTGGAATTATTGAGATTTAAAATTATTGGAATTATTAATATGTTGGAATTATGGTAATCATGTGCATGTGTTGTTGATGGTAACAGATTAGTGGAGCAAGGTTAGTGCGGGGCAACATGGTGATGGCAACACATTTTTGGCATACATATTAATACACAAGATTTTTGGTGGCAAAATTATATTTAGCATTATTTATTTACACATCGGCGTGTTAGCCACCATTATTTTTGTGCATGCAATGGTGGTCATGCCATATTTTACTTAGACATATTTTATGTAGGGACATGGTTGTATTTATTTTACAAATGGTAGCCTTAGTCAATGGCTCACAATAAATTGTGCATGAGCTTTAACCTTAGTTGAAGGCTCATATTTATCATGCAAATCTTTTCCTAAAAAGAAGGCCCAAAGTGGAATGTAAATCTATTTTTATTGAGCATTTGAATAAAAGAAATACACAAATACATGCATGAGGAAGCATGCTCACTTATGCATGGGGGAAGATTGAACCCAGTTTTGTGTCGTGCACTCTCTCCTTCTTTATTTTAATTTTGCAATAGTATTTATCTTCTCTATTTGAACAAGAGCTTACCATATTGGTAATCAGAGCCAAGGGTATGCTCCAAATCTCAAGGATCAAGCTAAATTCAAGCTATTACCCAAACTAGATCTAGACCACTCCCTTTTCATGCAAAATGGTTTTTCAAGAAACTCCATGAGAGCAAAATCCAATCGTATGGATTGAATCAGCATGCCTAGAAACCTCACGAGCTTCTCTCAAATTGTGGAATCACCGCAGAACAAAGTAATGTATAATGGATGGACCACATAATTTTTAGATTTGTGAAGAAGAAGATCAAAGAGCTATGCCATTTTTCTTTTAGCCTAATGGGCTGGAAATTCCCACGCCTCTTTATAGTAAGCTTTGTTAAGCTTATTACACAGCTTGTTAGCTTCAAAATGCTTTCAATTATCTTTTCTACATTAGATAATTATCTCCCCACCTGCAAATCATCAAAGAGCTTCTTTAATATCTGAAAATTCATCGTAGGATCTAAAAATTACAATTTTGGGCACCAAATTACCAAATTTGGGTAAAAATTAGTCATTTTTGGGCCCAAAAAGCTCATCAATTAAGTATTTTATAGCTTCTATAGTGGATTCAAATCAAATCTCTCTACCCATAGGCTGAAAATTTTCTAAATTATATTTTCAATATTTTTTAATAATTTTCTAAAATAATTGGAGCCAAAATAGCATTTTTGGGGCCAAAATTACTTTTTTGACCTTAAAAATACCAAAAAATACCAAATTTAGTTCTAAAAATTTCTAAAAACTCACAAAAGTTAGTACTCCAATTTAAAAAACTTTTGGGAACTTTTGGGACTACATATCAAGTGCAAAAAATTATTAAAGCACCATTTGGGTCATTTTAGAGCTTATTTCTCAAAGATTTCATATGCAAAGTGACATGCAAGCTCCACCAACAATGTGCATGTGAGTGTTGGGTTCTTCATCAACAAATTCTCTCATCAATAAACAAATTAGCCTCATCAAAAGACACTACAAATCTCTTTTTGGCCATCAACAAGCACCAAATTTAAGCAATTTGGACCTAGAAATTCAAACTTTACTCATTGATTTACTCCAAGCAAAGGGTACCTCTTCCAATGTATTGCCCATAGCAACTAATTTCTACACCCATTCAAGATCTAGAGCATACCAATGAGGTGATTAATTTTCCTTCTTCAAAATGAATTCGCATATGCATCATGGTGTAGAGAATCATGAAGATGCGAACTCTCCTCTCTGGAAACCTACCCTAGATCAAAGGTTCTCTTTGGTCCAAACCCTTCTTTAAGAGGAGAAAGATCATCACATTCATACCGAATCTCTCTTGGAGCATGAGAAGCATGCTCGTGCAAGTGATTATCAAGAAGACGAACGCATAACAAAGGTTCTAAAGGCCGTCTTCGAAGCACAAATACTTAATTGATGAGCTTTTTGGGCCCAAAAATGACTAATTTTTACCCAAATTTGGTAAT